>Ga0315902_10003826_pt1 | contig 22220 bp, 18 predicted proteins | sample LakEriMetagenome_9_FD_203523 | JGI IMG/M metagenome (GOLD analysis project Ga0315902, IMG submission 203523) | Freshwater fungal communities from buoy surface, Lake Erie, Ohio, United States - Buoy 12 MA117 | ecosystem: Environmental > Aquatic > Freshwater > Lake > Lake biofilm | place: USA... | reverse complement strand
AATTTACCGGACAAGTCAACGAGGAATTCTACAAAGTACTGCGAAAGCGGGTAAATGAATATTTCAAGTTGAAGAATATTTCAAGGCACGCAAATGCAAAAATGATCCTGAAGTCAGTAAGTATGTTGCTGATGTATGTGGTGCCCTTTATATTGCTTTTGAGCGTTCAAATGCCTGTGTGGGCCCAGATCCTGACGTGGCTTTTTATGGGTTTTGGACTGGCAGGAATAGGACTTTCTATCATGCACGATGCCAATCACGGGGCCTATTCGAACAATGATCGAATTAACAAGCTCATCGGATATTCCCTGCTCTTGCTTGGGGGAAGCGATCTGAATTGGAGAATACAGCACAACATGTTGCATCACACTTACACGAATGTGCATGGCTTGGACGAAGACATCAGTCCGGTTCCAATCTTGCGCTTCTCTCCCGGAGCAAAGCGTTTGCCCGTGCACCGATTTCAGCACATTTACGCCTGGTTCCTTTATGGAATGATGACGATCATGTGGGTCTTGTCTAAAGATTTTGTTCAGGCAGCTCGCTACAACCGTCTTGGCTTACTGTCTTCGCAAAAAACAACGATCGCAAAACACGTTCTTTTCCTGATCTGCTTTAAAATCATTTATCTCTCTCTTTTCATCGGTCTTCCCATCATTCTCACGGACATGCCCATATTGGTTGTGTTGGGCGGATTTTTCCTCATGCATTTCGTGGCGGGCTTCATTCTGGGAATCGTTTTTCAGCCGGCGCATGTTGTACCGGTATCGAATTTTCCTGTTCCTGATCCTTCGGGCAATGTAGATGCAGATTGGGCGGTGAGTCAGCTCTTGAACACTGCTAATTTTGCACCAAAGGCCCGCCTGCTTTCATGGTATGTAGGAGGATTGAATTTCCAGATCGAACATCATCTTTTCCCCGGAATATGTCATGTACATTACAAGGAACTTTCGGCTATTGTGAAAAGAACAGCAAACGAATATGGCTTACCGTATTACGAATACAAAACGTTCCTGGGCGCTTTGATTGAACACGGCAAGATGTTATATGATCTCGGTCACTCGGACAATGCCCGTGCCGTTCATGCACATTGAGGAACTGCGTTCATATTGCCTGAGTTTTCCAGCCACTGCTGAAGGCTTTCCTTTTGATGAGCAAACACTCGTCTTCAAGGTCGGTGGAAAGATGTTTGCATTGGCTGACGTGAATTCATTTGAAAGTATAAACCTGAAATGTTTACCTGAAACGGGTGTTGAGCTTCGGGAACGCTATGCGGGTATCACGCCCGGATATCACATGAACAAAAAGCACTGGATCACCGTGAAATGCAATGCCGATGTATCGCGGGAACTCGTCCTTGAACTGATCCGGAGTTCATACGAGTTGGTGGTGAACAGTTTGACTAAAAAAGTAAAGCATGAGCTTGCGTTGGGACAAATACCTCTGGAGCGTAAGGATCGCTAAAACACGCAGTCAGGCGACAGAACTGCTGCAAAAGGGCAAGATCAGGATCAATGGTTCGGAGATCAAGCCGTCCAAAGAACCGCGGGTGGGTGATCTGATCGCCGTTTCGAGAAGCGGTGCAGTTTTCAGTTACAAAGTGCTTGGATTACTGGATAAAAGAGTTGGCGCCAAGTTGGTACCGGAATATTTGGATGATGTCACGCCTCCGGAAGAGCTTGAAAAATACAAGCGCTATCAGACCGCCCAAAGTGCATACAGACAATATGGTACGGGTAAGCCTTCGAAAAAGGACCGCCGAGACCTGGATGAATTCCTCGACGGCTGGGAATAAAAATTTTCGATCTCCTGTAACTTTTCTTTCTCTCATGGGTCTAACGTCAAAAGCACGACCAAAACTCATTAAATCAAAGAAAAGTGATATGAAAACAGCACTCTACACATTATCATCCGTTCTGTTAGCGGGACTAAGCTATGCACAAGTGAACGAACAGGAAGGACCAGACACTACCCGTATGAACATGGGAAAGGTGGAGATCATCATTGTTGATCATGAAAACGCTGATTTTGCCGATACGATAGATGCATCCCCCAACGAGGAAGAGCTAAAAAATTTTGAGGCACATTGGGCCGGTTTAGACATGGGATTTGGGGTGATGCTCAACAATGCGATGTCCGCATCCTTTGATAACTATGATTACTGGGAAAATGATCCAGCGAGGTCAATGACATGGAATTTGAATCTGTTGGAATACAAATTCCCGATCTTCCGTCAGTATGTGGGTATCACAACCGGCCTCGGTGTCAGCTGGACGCAGCTTGCTTTCCGCGATAATTATCTTCTGCAATCGGGAAATGATACCTTGTTCGCAATTGTCGATACAGTGAATGCATACAGCAAGAATAAATTGAACGCCTCGTATCTTACCGTGCCCGTTCTGTTGGAGTTTGCCACCAACGAAGATGCCGACAAGAGCTTTTACCTTGCTGCCGGTGTTGTGGGAGGCGTAAGATTGACTTCCAAGGTAAAAAGAAAGGGAGAGTTTGAAGGAAAGGAGTTTAAGCAGGAAGACAAAGGCGTATATGGGTTGAATGCATTTAAGCTCGATGGAATGGTGAGAATAGGTTACGGTTCATTCGGTGCCTTTGCATCGTACAGCCTGCTTCCACTTTTTGATACGGAGAAAACGACGGAGGTTTACCCGTTAACTTTCGGATTGACGATCAATTTTTAAGTAGCAACCTGATCATAGGGTTGAAGGGGCGGGGTCATTCCTGCCCCTTTTGCGTTTGTTCATGCCTTGAATATTAAAAGATTCCCGGCCCATGCAGCAGAGATAATAGCGAATAAAAAGGGGGACCAGACGATCCCCCTTTCATTTATGTCATGGTGAAATTACTTCTTCACAACGTTGAACTGTGCCGTCTTACCGTCTTCGAAAGTTACATTGAAGATGTAAGCTCCGCTGTTCAGGTCAGAGATGTTCATGTCTGCTGTACCGTTTGCAAGGTTGATGTCAGTTGTTTTAACCGTTCTTCCTGCAAGGTCGGTGATGTTGAGTACTGCAGCACCTTCTGCATTCAAAGAGATGCTGATGTTTTCTGTAGCAGGGTTTGGATAAACAGAACCGCTGATAGTAGCCGACTCATTGATTCCAAGTTCAGCTTCGTTGAATACTTTCAACCCGATAGCAGGCACTACATCTGCTCCAAAACCCGAAGCAAACCATCCGCCAGTTGTAAGCGTAGCGTCATTTTCGATCGGAGTAAGCGGCTGAAGGTAATATGCTTCGTTCCACAGGTAGTTGGCTTTTGTATCAAATCCAAGGAATACATCCAGGTTGAATGTTTGGATACACGCAAGGTAGCGGGCATCGTCCTCCAAGATCACCTGATTGGTAAAAGAACCGTAAACAGTTGAATCCTGATAATCTCCAGGGTAGTAATAGAATCCTGAAGCAACAGGTGTTAATGCATCAAAAGCAAGGTTTGCGTCATTCAGATCTGCAAAAGCATCGTCCCAACGGTAGAGGTAAAGTGAGATCTCTTCACCTGTGAGATCCACAGCAGATCCCATTGCCGAGAAGTACAAGCCTTCAGCACCAAGACGGCTGGCATTCGGATCACGGAAAACGATACACGCGGAAAACGAATTGGTGTTGTCAGATGGACGGTATCCGTTGTTCGAAACCGGCACATCCCCTTCTGTAGCATCCATTGTAGCCAAGGCATAGATCTTGTCGTTCACAACGAAGTCAGACGAGATCGTGTTGTCTGCGTCATATTCGTCAGCTATCCCAAGGTCAACTGTATATGTGAGTGTATAACGCCCAGCGGCATACGTTGCAAGAGAGAAAGCTGGAAATTCAAATGCCCCTCCCGGAATGATCTGAACACTGTCACCGGATACGATAGCGATAGGACCAACTGTCTGATTGTAAACTTCTCCTGACGGACCGGTGATCGTAGCGTTCACACTGATATTGTCCTGATCGTTCAAGCCATAATTTGACACTTGTGTTCCGATTTCAAAGTTGAATTCACTTGCATTTTGAGCGATCTGCGAAACAACACCCGAGGCCTTTGAGATCAATGTGGTCCCGGCCATGATGCCTGCGTCATCGTCATACAATCCGGTCTTATTACCGAAAAGTACGTTTACAGTTCCGTTTTGCATTTCGTTGTAGAGCGTTGCGCCAGTTGCATCGGAAACGAACGCTACAGGAATGGTCACGTTTGCACCATCAGCACCAGAACCCATTTCAATGACTCCCGCTTCACGGTTGATGATCACAACACCAATCGCTCCGGCATCCTGGCAGTTTTTAGCTTTCAAACCAAACTCACATGAACCTACGCTCACTCCGTCATAGCGGAAAACAACAGCGATTTTACCTGCAAGGTTGTTGGTTATCGGGCTGCAACCTGTGGCACTCGAAGGGTACCCTTGTGCATTTGTCCCGGATGCACCATCATCAGCAAGCATAAGGTCACCCTGTACAAATGTGCCGGGTGTCAGGAAGTTTGGTGTTCCCCATCCTCCTGCAGGATCTGCCCAGGTAAATTCGTAGTTACCGGCAATCCCAGCCGGCGATTGAACCGCAAAGATTACCTGTGCCTGAGACCACATTGCGGTCCCAGCTAAAACAATTGTCAGTAATAGTTTTTTCATAAGATCTAACTTTAATTTGGTACTAAATTAAACAATTTGTAATAATCGTCATTAGGATGAACGATTTTCAGATTTGAACGGTTGGAAAAAGAACACGCATCCTAAAGAATGCCTGCACTAATTTTTATGTGGAACCCTATTATTCCTCTGAGCTGCACATGGCCTTGAGGTATTCCCGATTCATGCGGGCAATGTTCTCAAGCGATATACTTTTTGGGCATTCGATCTCGCAAGCACCGGTGTTGGTGCAATTTCCGAATCCTTCCTCGTCCATCTGTCGCACCATGTTCAGCACGCGGCGTTCAGCCTCAACACGACCTTGTGGTAACAATGCATATTGAGAAACTTTTGCCCCTACGAAAAGCATCGCTGAACCGTTCTTGCAACTGGCCACACAAGCGCCGCACCCGATACAAGCAGCAGCTTCAAAAGCCTTATCTGCATCTTGTTTTGGAACGGGTATCGCGTTGGCGTCCATCGTTTTTCCTGAAGTGTTGACGGAAACGAATCCACCTGCCTGTTGAATGCGGTCGAAGGCACTGCGGTCGACAACAAGGTCTTTGATCACAGGGAACGCTTTGGACCTCCACGGTTCTACATAGATGGTGTCACCGTCATTGAATTTTCTCATGTGCAGCTGACACGTGGTGATTCCTCTGTCCGGCCCATGTGCACGACCGTTGATGTAAAGTGAGCACATTCCACAGATCCCCTCACGGCAATCGTGATCAAATGCTACAGGTTCCTTACGCTCATTGATCAGCTGTTCGTTCAGTTGATCCAGCATTTCAAGGAAAGAGCTGTCCGTTGATACATTGTCCAGCTTATATGTTTCCATATTTCCCTTTGAGTTGGAGTCCTTTTGTCTCCAGATCTTGAGGTTAATGTTGATGAATTTTGAAGCCATGATCTAAAGCTTTTGATCCGTTGATTATTTATAGTTGCGGGCAGCGATCTTTATGTATTCGTACTTGAGTTCTTCTTTGTGAAGTGTTTCCTGGGAAATATCGGCGCCTTTATACTCCCATGCTGCTACGAACTTGAAATTCTGATCGTCACGCAGTGTTTCTCCTTCTGAATCTTGGTATTCTTCACGGAAATGTCCGCCACACGACTCTTTACGTTCCAAAGCATCCATTGCCATCAGTTGTCCAAGCTCGAGTAAGTCGGCAACACGCATGGCTTTTTCAAGTTCAGGATTCAATTCGTCCGCGCGTCCGGGAACAAATACGTCAGCATAGAATTCTTTTCTGAGCGCATCGATCTCGTTGATCGCAGCTTGCAATCCTTCCTCGTTTCTGGCCATACCTACTTTGTTCCACATGATGTTTCCGAGTCGTTTGTGAAAGTGATCTACGGAATGGGAACCGTTGTTGTTCAGGAATGTGTTGATCTGATCGCGCACATTTTTCTCTGCCTCCTCGAATTCCGGTGTGTCAGTCGCGATCTTTCCAGTGCTGATCTCATCAGCGAGGTAATTGGAAACGGTGTACGGAAGTACAAAATAGCCGTCTGCAAGTCCTTGCATGAGTGCTGATGCTCCAAGTCGGTTTGCCCCGTGATCAGAGAAGTTGGCCTCTCCGGCAACGAAACATCCGGGAATCGTTGACTGCAGGTTATAGTCTACCCAGACGCCGCCCATGGTATAGTGAACAGCCGGATAAATCTTCATCGGAGTTTCATACGGGTTGTCATCCGTTATCTTTTCGTACATCTGGAAAAGGTTTCCGTATTTTTCTTCCACCCACTTTTTTCCGAAATCAAGGATTTGTTCATCGGTAGGGTTGTGGATTCCTTTCGCAAATGCCGCTTGTTTTCCTTTGGATCGGATTTCGGAAGAAAAGTCCAGGTAGACACCTTCGTTTGTGTCATTGGCTTCTATACCAAATCCGGCATCACAACGCTCTTTGGCAGCACGTGAGGCCACATCGCGCGGCACCAGGTTTCCAAATGCAGGGTATCTTCTTTCAAGGAAATAGTCCCTATCGTCTTCAGCGATCGACGTTGGTTTTAGATTTCCTGCACGAATGGCCTCTGCGTCTTCTTTCTTTTTCGGAACCCAGATCCTCCCGGAGTTACGCAGTGATTCTGACATCAGCGTAAGCTTGGATTGGTTTGTTCCGTGAACAGGAATACAGGTAGGGTGAATCTGCACAAAGCAAGGATTTGCGAAAAGCGCACCCCGTTTGTGTGTTTTCCATGCAGCTGTTACGTTGCTTCCCATTGCATTCGTGGAAAGGAAGTATACATTTCCGTAGCCTCCGGATGCGATGATCACGGCGTGTGCAGAATGTCTTTCGAGTTCTCCTGTCACCAGATTTCGTGCAATGATTCCTCGCGCTTTACCGTCAACTTTTACAAGATCCAGCATTTCGTGGCGCTTGTACATCTTAACACGGCCCAATCCGATCTGACGGGATAGAGCGGAGTAGGCTCCCAAAAGAAGCTGTTGTCCGGTTTGTCCTGCCGCATAGAATGTCCGTTGAACCTGCGTTCCACCGAACGATCGGTTATCCAGCAGTCCACCGTACTCCCGCGCGAACGGCACTCCCTGTGCGACGCACTGATCAATGATGTTCCCTGACACTTCCGCCAAACGGTAAACATTCGCCTCACGGGCACGGTAGTCGCCTCCTTTGATTGTGTCATAGAACAATCGGAAGATGGAGTCGCCGTCGTTCTGGTAGTTCTTGGCGGCATTGATCCCTCCTTGTGCTGCAATGGAGTGGGCGCGTCGCGGCGAGTCCTGGAAACAAAATGCTTTGACGTTATAGCCCATTTCACCGAATGATGCGGCTGCTGAAGCTCCTGCAAGACCGGTCCCTACGACGATCACGTCGATTTTAGGCCGGTTGTTCGGCGCTACGAGCTTCAAATGGTTCTTATGATTGGTCCATTTCTCGGCGATCGGACCTTCAGGTATTTTAGAATCTAGTAGTGACATGAGCTTATACTGTTAAATTCTGTTCATGTAAAGGATGATCGGAATGATGGCAAAAAGCAGAGGTACGATGACCGCAAAGCCGTGGCCGGCGCTTTTGATCAGACCATTGTATCGTTTGTGATTCAGACCGAGTGACTGGAATGCAGAGGCGAAACCATGCCAAAGGTGGAATCCGAGAACGATCATGGAAATAGCGTAGAATAGCACGGCATACAACGCCATTGGATTTGCTGTAATTCCGGCTTCCTCTGTTTTGTTGTGACCGAAAAAGGACAATACAACGGAGTGCAGATCCTTGTAAACATGGCCTAGCAATGGGTTGTCTCCTTTCGGTTTGTAGGAAGGGTCCATCTGCGAAATGCTTTTTCTAACTTCTTCAAGTGAAGCATAGACTTCATTACCGTTTCGGATCTCCACTTCTTCAACCGGCAGAAGTTGATTGGAGGTGGTGCGGTACACTTTTTTCTCCACATCAGCTACCTTACCATCCACCTGACGCTCTGGCTGAAAGAATTTTTCAGTGTGGATGGGCATCGGCGTGGAAGAATATTTCATTTTCCACCAGAAGTTCTGCATATGTGTCGCAATGAAGATAAGGATCAGTGTGCCAAGTATCGCCATGTAGCGGGCAGGCGTGGAAGAGTTTGCAGATGGATGGTTGTAAGCATACTGCACAGGACGTGCCTTTTTGTTCTGAATGGTCAACAAGAATCCGTCTACCGCATGAAAAATGATGGAAATATAGGTGACATAAGACAACACCTTTACAAAGATGTTCGTAGTCATAAAATAGGCGTATTGGTTGAAGGCAAGCTTTCCTTCTTCTCCGGGGATCAACAGCTGCAGGTTCCCCAGCAGGTGGCCAACCAGAAACAGACAGAGAAAGAGTCCCGTTGCGGCCATCCAGTATTTCTTGGCAATGGATGAGGATAATAGGGCTGATTTACTCATGGATCTTGAATTCTAATGATGAAACGTAGGCACAAATTTAAAGGTTAGAACAAACCAACTGAGCGGATGTTCTTATTTAGATTCATTATAGATAACGACGGGGTAATTGTAACGTTTCGGGTAATTTCTGTTGATTAGGATGAGACCAAACTAAACGCCATGAAAGTTTTTGTGATGATAGCCTTTCTTATGGTTTTTTCAACCCTTGAGGCACAGGAGATTATGGACACAAATCAGTCTGTAAGCCAAGATAATGCGATCGTACGGGTAGCCCGACTCCGGGAGGCTCCACAGCTGGAGGTATCGGTTTTTCCCAATCCAAGTTTCGGAGAGTTCACCGTGAACACTGTGCCGGAAGCACGGGTGATGATCATCGATGCGTTGGGTAAACAACAGGGAACGTATTTCACCAATGAATACGGTAAATTGTACATAGATGCCTTTCTGGCCGGATCGTATTCCGTAGTGATCATTTCCGATCAGGGAAAAGGCATTGCCAAGCTGGTCGTGCTTTGAGTTATCGGTTGCTGTGAAAGGTGATCTCTGCACCCTTCTCATCGACCCTAAGCGTTGTCGCGGAACCGAGTATGAGTGCCCTGTTATCATCGATGTGTCCGGCCGGAAAGCCAAAGCAAACAGGGATTTTTTTGTACTGAAGCAAATCAATTATCAGCGCTTCTATGCCCTTTCCGAAAGGCACGGCAGTGTCGTTCATTTCGGTCATTCCGCCCACAATGAGTCCGGAAATTTGTTCCAGTATGCCTGACCTTCGAAATGCTTGTAGCATGCGGTCAACGTGGTAGATGTATTCACACAGGTCTTCAATGAATAGAATACAACCGGAATAGTCCGGACGATCCTTTGCGCCAAGCATGCTATACAAAATACTCAGGTTTCCTCCGATCAGCTTTCCTGAGACTTCACCATAGCGATCCAGATGATGCACTGTACTTTTTACCGTGTAGGTTCTTCCTTCTAGTGCGGCGAACATGGTGTCAAGTGCCTCTGTTGAATTGGTTGCGTAATTGAGCGGCATTGTGGCATGTAAACTGGGTAAGCCGAGGAACTGCAGGTGCTGATGGAAAAAGGTCACATCGCTGAAACCCACCAACCATTTCGGCTGCGTGAGCATTCCGGCCCATTTGATGGAATCCATGATCTGCACACAGCCGTATCCGCCTCGAGCGCAGACAATCGCTTTCACCTCCGGATCATCGATGCCAGCCTGAAGATCGCGCATTCTCTCTTCTTCCGTTCCCGAAAAATAATGATGTACGCCTGTGCAATGTTCGCTGATCCGTACGCGGTAACCGTTTTCTTCGAAAACACGTCGAGCGTGATCCACGGCTTCACGTTCGATCGATTTTGCGGGAGCAGTGATGTACACAAGATCGCCCTTTGACAAGAATGGTATTTGAACGGGAAATGACATAGTTCAAATTTACTGTTTTGACCCATTCATTGTCTATCCGCAGATCAAGCTTTTTTCCTTACTTTGTGACGATGAAAAGGAATACACCTAGGCACATTGTGCTCGTTCTTGCCTTTTTTTTCTGTGCACATGTAAGCGCTCAGGATCTGATCACTCCGGACTCATCGTTTCAAAAGATCCTTGTATTGGACAGTATGTGGATGCCGGGAAGTAAAAGAAAAGACCCCCTCAGGGACTCGATCAACTACCTGGAGTTGAATGGTGACAGGGTAGAATTCCGACAAGTTGATAAGAACGGTGAGCGTATAGAGCGCGGTAGAATTTACCGCTTACAGCGTACACCGAATGAAGCAAGTGAAATTTACCGCTTTTACATGGTTGACAGGGGCGCTTTCAAAGGGTCTTTAACAGTTTTACTACAGATCACGGGAAATACGGCGGAACTGCATATCACCAATCCATGGTCAACGTATGACCGTTATTTCAGCGGGCATTTCAGTGGGGAAGAGGCCATCCTTCGCCCGGAAAAAAGAATCCGAAAACCCAAAGCACATGATCGGACCCTACAATGACGAGTATTTCATGAAGCAGGCCTATTTGGAAGCGCTGAAGGCAAGGGATGCTGATGAAGTGCCCGTTGGCGCTGTGATCGTTTCGAACAACACGGTTATCGCTCGTGCACATAATTTTACGGAGCACCTTTGTGATGTCACTGCCCATGCAGAAATGCAGGCCATCACTGCTGCTGCTGAATACCTTGGCGGCAAGTACCTCTCCGGTTGTACGCTCTATGTCACGTTGGAGCCTTGTGTAATGTGTGCGGGGGCATTGTATTGGTCACAGCTCGACAAGGTCGTTTTTGCGGCAGCAGACGAAAAACGCGGTTCAGGACGTTATGGCAATGAATTGTATCACCCAAAAACAACTGTTTTATCCGGGATGATGGAGAGAGAGTGCGGTGATCTGATCGTCGAATTTTTTAAAAAGAAAAGAAAATGAAAATAGGTGAGATCGTATTGTCGTGGGTGTTCTCTGTAGTGGTTGGAAGCCTGATCTGTGGTTTGTTCAGTACAATTTGGTTATCTATCATCTTTGCCATTCTTTCGTGTCTTGTCTCGCTGCCTTATTTGGTGCTGATGATCTTGATGACACGCAAGCCCCGTTCGTTTGGTTTTTTACAGCTTATTCACGTTTCGCTCACCTTGTTAACAGGTTTGTGTATCGTCTTGTTGGAAAACAACTTCTTTGGCTTTTCCTTTATACTGATTCTCTATTTTGTTTTGGGTGCAATGGCACAGGCTTATTTTCATTACCGCAGCCCGTTAAGGGTAGAAAGGGTTGATCCTGAAATTCTGGACAACTAAAAAGGGGACCGAAGCCCCCTAAATCCCTATATTAATCAACAGTTAGACGAAAAGCTTAATGCCCCAAAGGATCAAAGCGGCAAGCAATCCACTGACCGGTATCGTAAGGATCCACGCCCACAAGAGGTTAATGGTAACGCCCCAGCGTACGGCACTCAGTCGCTTGGTTGCTCCAACGCCGATGATCGAACCGGTGATGGTGTGTGTAGTAGATACGGGGATACCGAATTGACTTACCGTAAACAGCGTCAATGCACCGGCAGTCTCAGCACAGACTCCTTCCAGCGGGGTCACTTTTGTGATCTTAGTCCCCATTGTTTTCACGATCTTCCAGCCGCCCATGAGGGTTCCGAAGCCGATCATGAGGTAGCAGGATAGCGCGATCCAGTAGGGCATGGTGTCGCTGTTCACCTTGGCTTCCAGTTTGTAATCTGATTTCAGCTCTCCTTCGTCTCCGATGTAGTTGGAGAACATCGCAGCATAACGGTAGTCTTTGTTGATCGCTTTCTTTTCAAAGATGACCTCTTCTGTATCGTAGTCCTTGATCTTTTTCCCTTCCGTGTACACAAGCAATGGATCAAGGGACTTGGATGCTTTCTTAAATTCTTTTTTACTGTCGCCCAGTTCAGCAAGGAACGGATGGTCCGCCGGAACGGCTTTATTCAGTTTCTCATCATCATAGATCACCGTTCCTTCCGTCATATCGATGATATCCTTCCCATCCTGATAGATCACATGATCGCCGAAAACGCCGAAAGAAGGCTTGAATTTCTTGATCTTTCCTTCGTCATCCTTAAACTTGATCTGGATGATCTCCGCCACCTGCAGATAATCAGGAACACTGTTCTCAGGCACATCACCGTTGCGGACAGCACTTGTATAAACGATACATGCAGCACAGATGATACCCATTACTTTTTGTGAGTCTGCGCCCCCGTGACCCAATGAGAAAGCTGCAGAGGAAAGAAGCTGTAGACGCTTGTACATCGTTGACTCTTTCAGGGCCGACTGTCTTTTGCCATAAACGAGTTGATAAATGATATAGGTTACGAGAAAAATCCCGAGTGTAACCGCAATGATCCAGATCATGATCGGTTTGAGATCGATGAAATCTTTGTAATACCAGGAAGCATAGATGGTGAGGCCGGAAAGAACAGTGGCCGCAATGATCTTCTTGAAGAATTCGCGTTGGATCGTGACGAGTGCGATCAGGAAGGCGATCAACCCACCAATGAGTGGTGCGAGGAAGATGAAAAGAATAGGTTTGATCACTTCCTCCATTTTCAACACATCAAAACCCGCATGGGCAACTGCTGCTCCGGCAAAACCCCCAATGAGTGTATGTGATGACGATGAAGGAAGTCCCAACCACCAGGTGAAAAGGTTCCAGGCGGTTGCAGCAATTAGTCCTGCCAGGATCACCCACAGGTCGATGGCAGAATTGTCTACGGTCTTTGCAACTGTGTTTCCAACACTCATGTCGAACACCCAAAAGGCAGCGACGTTGAATACAGCAGCCCAAACAACAGCTTGGAAAGGGGTGAGCACCTTGGTGGATACCACCGTGGCGATCGAGTTGGCTGCATCATGGAATCCGTTGACAAGGTCGAAGATGAGCGCAATGGCAATGATAACCAATAGTAGCGTTAACATGATCTCAGAGTAAGATTAGTAAAGAATTATGCGTATTTCACCACGATGGATTCGATCACATTGCCGGCATCTTCACACTTGTCTGTAACGAACTCCAGAACCTGATACAGTTCACGCTTCTTGATCAGCTCCTTCGCGTCCACATCCGAATCGAACAGTTTTTCTATGCTCATATCGAAGATCTCGTCCGCTACATTTTCTGCGCTGTTGATCTTGATCACGCATTCAACGATCTTCTGGGTGTTCTTTAGGTTCCGCAATTCAAGCACGGCTTGTTTTACCGCTTTTACAGCGTCCTGAATTGCATTGGCAGCCTTTTGGATCCCTTGGTCGCTTGTAGGGTCGATCCTGTAGAAATTGATTTTCTTCCCGGAAGCATAGATGAAATCGGCAACATCATCCAATGCCGTAGCCAGACTGTGGATGTCCTCACGGTCAAATGGTGTAATAAAGTTTTTCCCCAGTTCAATGAAGATGTTGTGCGTGACTTCATCGTTCTGGTGCTCCAGATCTTCCATTTCCTTGATCAGGGCCGTGCGCTTTCCAAAATCAGGTTCGTTGACTACTTTAACAAGAAGTACAGAAAGCTTTTCGAGGTTCTCACTTGCGTTTTCAAATAATGTGTAGAAAACACGGTCTTTTGGTAAAAAGAATTTTAAAATACCGGCTGCCATAATCAATAATTTTTTTGAGCAAATGTATTCCATTGTAACGATCAGCAATAGTCAGTAGTAGATTGTTAACGTAATGATAATGTAGCCGAAACCAGTTAAAAGCAATGATTCATATTAAAACATTGTTTTTCAATTAAATAAATGGAAGTCAAAAGCACAATGTTAAGTAGGTGTTAACAAGTAAAGGTGCAGAATAGCACCTTTAAATAAATGTAATAATCTGTAAAACAACACAATAGTAAAATAAATGGTTAAAAAGTTGAATTTTACCTAATGTTAACAAAACGTTATGTATTTTATATAAAGTTTAAATCAACGTAAACACACTGTTAACCAAATAAGAAGCGTCTAATTTTGACGGCAAATAAATTCGCAATGAAAACAACAACAACGATCATTGTGCTACTAATGTCGCTTCATTACAGCACGTTGGCTCAATCAGACAGTTTAAAACCGAAGGACCCTGTGAAGGCGGTCACGAAATGGTATGAAAATATAAACATACGCGGCTATGTTCAGGCCAGGTACAGTGGATTATTGGAAACAAATCCGGATCTTGAATGCGAGCAATGTGACAAAAGTTGGGGGGGAGATGGCGGTTTTTTTCTACGCAGGATGCGGATCATTTTCTTTGGACAGATACACCCAAGAGTTTATTTCTACATTCAGCCTGATTTTGCCAGCTCAGCGTCCTCTACAGGTCTTCATTTTGGTCAGCTTCGAGATGCCTATTTCGATTTGTCCTTGGATAAAAAGGGCGAGTTCCGATTCAGGGTAGGTCAAAGTAAAGTTCCCTACGGTTTTGAGAATATGCAGTCTAGCCAAAACCGTTTGCCATTGGACCGAAACGATGCCCTGAACAGCGCCGTTTCCAACGAACGTGACTTGGGTGTTTTCTTTTATTGGGCTCCCGAAGCAACGCGCAAACTTTTTTCAAGTCTGGTAAAAGATGGTTTGAAAGGATCGGGTGATTACGGTGTGTTGGGAATTGGATTGTATAATGGTCAGACAGCAAACCGACCTGAGTTAAACACGAACAGGCATTTTGTTGCAAGGGCAGCATATCCTATAACGCTCGGAAAGCAGATTATTGAACCGGGTGTTCAGGCCTATGCCGGCCTTTGGGAAATGCCCAAAACCTCGTTGTCTTCGGGTGTAAAAACTACGGAAGACCTCAACTACAAAGACGAAAGGTTGGCCGGAACCTTTATACTTTATCCAAAACCTTTTGGTATTCAAGCTGAGTATAATTTTGGGAAAGGTCCGGAGTTTAACCCAGTAACAGACTCGATCGAGACACAGAAGCTCCAGGGCGGGTATGTAACGCTGTCCTATAAGCTCAATGTAAAAGGCCAGACGCTGTTTCCTTTCGTTCGTTATCAGTATTACGACGGAGGAAAAAAACATGAACTTGATGCACGCAGCTATAAGGTTGAAGAGTTGGAGCTAGGAATTGAATGGGAGCCGGTCAAACAATTTGAATTGGTTGTTATGTACACCATGTCTTCCCGAAGGTTTGAAGATTATGTGCTTCAGGACAATTATCAACGAGGTAACCTTCTTCGCATCCAGGCACAGGTTAATTTTTAGAAGTTATCATAGCGACGATGTTCAGGGGCTGTCTCAAAAGGGGCGGCCCCTTATTTTTTTACCTTTGTACCATGAATACCGGCGATACGATCTGTGCAGTGGCTACTCCCAATGGAACGGGAGCCATTTCGGTAGTCCGTGTTTCCGGTCCTGAAGCGTTGGCCGCAGTAGACACCTTGTTTGCGAAGGACTTGAAAAACGCGGCGTCGCATACGATCCATTTCGGTAATCTTGTGAATACCGCAGGAGAGCTCATCGATGAGGTGCTGGTTAGTGTTTTTCAACACGGCAAGAGTTTCACGGGTGAAGAAAGTGTGGAGATCTCTTGTCATGCTTCACCGTATATCGTCCAGCAAATTCTTTTAGCGCTATCACAGAAAGGGTGCCGTCAGGCCGAACCGGGAGAATTCACACTCAGGGCCTTTATGAATGGTAAGCTCGACCTATCGCAGGCCGAAGCAGTAGCCGATTTGATTGCGGCACAAACGAAAAACGCTCATGATATCGCGTTGAATCAGCTGAAAGGGCATTTTTCTACAAAGCTGAAGGAGTTGCGCGAAAAACTCATCCATTTTGCTTCGCTGGTAGAATTGGAACTCGATTTTGCGGAAGAGGATGTTGAATTTGCGGACCGAACGGAGCTGAAAGCATTGGTCACGGAAGTACTGGACAAGATCCGTACAATGATCCACTCGTTCGAGCTGGGCAATGCCATTAAGCACGGGGTGCCCGTGGCTATCGTTGGCGCTCCGAATACCGGAAAAAGTACTTTGCTCAATCAGCTGTTGGGCGAAGAAAGGGCCATCGTCAGCAATATTGCGGGCACGACAAGAGATGTAATCGAGGAAACATTGAACATTGACGGGATCCTGTTCCGCTTGATCGATACGGCCGGTATCCGTGAAACGTCTGAGGAGATCGAGGCCATGGGAATCGAACGCTCCAGGGAAAAGATCCGTGCTTCGAAGATCGTACTGTGTATGGCCGACATGACGGTGGAAGGAAATCCGGAAAGCGTCGTGAAATGGGCAGAGCAGCTTACAGTTTCCTATCCTGATAAAAAAGTGATTGTGGTGGGCAATAAGTGTGATATTTCTCAAAATACAATTGAAAATTGCGATTTACCCCACGTTTTACTCGCGGCGAAGAGCGGTATGAACATCGATAATTTGAAGATGCTTCTTGCAGAGCTCGTCTTGGGTAATGCGGACCTAACAGATCAGGTGATCGTGTCCAACACGCGACATCTTGAGGCGCTCATGCGGACGGAAGAAGCGTTGGAACGCGCGCTTATTGGATTGCAAACCGGGATCAGTGCCGACTTTGTGGCAATGGATATCCGAGCAGCCATGCGTTCACTCGGAAACATCACCGGCGAAATAGAAGTAGATACCGACATACTTGGTAACATTTTTAGTCGGTTCTGTATCGGGAAGTAGGGACAACAATAAATTTATAATTCAACCCATGAAACACATTGTTTTTTGTTCCCTGTTGTTTTTGGTATCATGCACGGCTTCAGTGGACAAAGAGCAGGCCAATCAGTTAACCATCGCTTTAATTGCACACCCCTCATTTGCGATCAATGAGAGTCTGTTGATAGAAACGGTAACATCGCGCATGGTCAACGCTTGTCCGAATGAAGATCTGTTTGGTAACACCGGTCCGGATGTTTGTAAAAAGGAGATCACCGCACTACAATACTTTACTATTGGGAAAAAAACTCGCTTGTTTGCTTGCATTGGATTTCCCTTTGAAGGGGCGCATGCAGATGTGGGCAGCAATGGATTTATTTTGATGGAGTACCAAAACGAGCAGTGGGTAACTCTCGATTTTCTGGAATATCAGGAGGCTGATGCAGCACAGTTTGGGGAAGCGCTCAAGTTTAACAGCCCGACTATTTTGGGTAAACAAGCATTTTGCTTTTACAGTTTTTATGACGTTACTTTCGCTGGTGATGGACCATATACCACATTAAACCTGTTTGGAGTCATTCTGGATAAAATTGTACATTTCCCAATGGGTGGATCAGGTGCCGATTCTCCGGAGTCTGAAATTTATCATTCTACATTTACGATTGTTCCCTCTGAAAAAAACGTATTTGACATCAAGAAAGTTACGGAATATGAATCCAAAGCAGCGCGCACGGAAATATTGGTTTATGATGCTCAGAAATCTGTTTATTCAGTATCAAAATAAAGAATTGGATCGCCATCTCTCCTTGATATAAGGGCGTTTAACAAGATGCAGATTATTTTTTAGTAACATCGCATTAAATTTTCTCCATGTTCTACACGCCAGGTTCCCGTTTACCGGCCGTAACGATGTTGCGCGGTTTGGCGGCGCTAGGCGTGTGTCTCATGCATTTTGCAGGAACTCTGGAGTCTGATATCATTCAAAATATAGCCCGCTTCGGAGGGTATGGCGTTCAGGTCTTTTTCGTTATTTCCGGGTTTATACTTCCTTATTCCATGGAAAAGGATCAGTATGCTTTGAAGCATTACGGGCGTTTCCTGCTGAAGCGGATCATTCGATTGGACCCGCCGTACATTCTGACGATCATTGGAATAGTGGCCTTGTCATATATTGCTCAATTATCCCCCTACAACACCTCTTCAACCATTGAAGTCACGAACGAGAATGGAGCGTTACATTTCTTTTACCTGGTGGATATTTTTGGAGGAACCTGGTTGAATCCTGTATTTTGGACCTTGGCCATTGAATTCCAGTTTTACCTCTTGATCGGACTCGTGTTTCCATTGTTCCAAAAGAAAAACACCTTTTTGTTGTTCATGCTTTTTACCGTAGCTTGTCTGCTGCCGATTTTCCTCAATGATGATCGTTTCGTGTCAGACCACTTGCTGCTCTTCGTTCCCGGGATTTTACTCTTTTGCTATGTAACGGAAAAAGTGACGTTGAATAAGTTCTTCGTCTTAACAGGACTTGTTCTGACGGCGGGATTTATAAAAAGTGGAATAGCAGGGGTCATTTGTCCTGTAATTTCAATCGGATTTATCCTTTTGGTGAAAACATCTTTTCGTCCGCTCATGTTCTTGGGAACCATATCATATTCTTTATATCTGATCCATACACCTGTTGGCACCGACGCTCTGATCAATTTCTTTCAGAATTTAATTACCGATCCGACAAACAGGATCTGGTTGGCCATCGCAGTTCTTCCGGTGACGATCGGGGCAGCGTGGGTGTTTCATGTGCTGATCGAAAAACCGGTTATCCGCTGGTCACGGGCGGTAAAATATCCGGTATGATCAAACTGTAGCGTTAGGTAAACGATGATGCGGTAAACGCTGGTTTATTCAAGTTACGTTGAACAAAAAGGGCCGCTCATTGAGCAGCCCTTTGTAATTCGAAATCAAGAATTATCAATTCTTCACAACACGGTGGATCGAACTTTCGTTCCCTGTATTGATTCTGATGACATATACACCAGGCGTGTAGGATGAAAGGTCGATTTGTCCGTTGTTGCTGATCACAGAAGTCTGAAGGACTTTGCCCTGACCGTCAATCACTTCGAAAACGGCTGTCTCAGCAGTCATTGAGACATACACGTTGTCGCGTGTAGGGTTTGGATATACGCTGATATCAGTCTTCACGATCTCATCGAGACCAATGTAGTCGATCACGACACAATCGGACGTGTCTGCACAACCGCTGGCGTTCGTAACAACCACTTGATAACTGCCGTTTACAGATGGAACAAACGTTTGAGCAGTTTCATTGTTCAACGGCTGTCCAGTTGCACAGTTGATCCATTGGTAGCTTGCGCCTGATGAGGCTGTGATCGTTCCATCTCCGTTGTCAGTAGCCGTGGCAACAGGGAATGGATTGATCGTCAATTCAAGCACAGCCGTAGAGTCACATCCTGCAGCATTCGTGAGCAACTGAGTGTAAATACCGCTTGTGGTATAGGTTACACCATCTGTCCACGTGTATGAGCCACATTCTGCCACTGTCGTTGTTGATGTGGTGCTGTTGTTGATCGTAAGATTGAGCGTGACCAATGAATCACATCCTGCTGCATTTGTCAGTGTAAATGTTGCCGTGTTGTTACTTGCGGTGTACGTCACGCCATCGATCCATGTATAGGTTTCACACGCAGTAACGACATCTGTTCCCGTATTATTGAGCAGGGTCAGGTTCAACGTAACCGTTGAGTCGCATCCCGCAGCATTGGTAAGCACAAATGTTGCAGTGCTGTTATCTGCGGTGTAGGTAACGCCGTCGATCCATGTGTAAGAACTACACGCCGTGACCACATCTGTTCCTGTGTTAGAGTTGTTGATGGTGAGGTTTAACGTTACCAAAGAATCACATCCGATTGCATTTGTCAATGTAAATGTAGCCGAGTTATTGCTTGCGGTGTACGTCACGCCATCGATCCAAGTGTACGAATCACAAGCCGTGATCACATCCGTTCCTGTGGTGGAGTTGTTGATCGTCAGGTTCAATGTCACTACCGAGTCACATCCAGCCGCATTTGTAAGTGTGAATGTAGCCGAGTTATTGCTCGCTGTATAGGTAACGCCATCAATCCAAGTGTACGAATCACAAGCCGTGATCACATCTGTTCCTGTATTGGAGTTGTTGATCGTCAGATTCAATGTTACCACAGAGTCACATCCGGCCGCATTTGTGAGAGTGAAAGTAGCCGTGTTGTTGTTCGCAGTATAAGTAACACCATTGATCCAAGTGTAAGCGTCACATGCAGTGATCACGTCTGTTCCTGTGTTTGAGTTGTTGATCGTCAGGTTCAACGTGGCAACAGAGTCACAACCGACGATGTTGGTCAGTGTTTGTGAATACGTGCCTGAAGCGGTGTAAGTTGTACCGTTTGTCCAGGTGTACGAGTTACAAGCCGTGATCGAAGTCGTTGATCCGTTAGAATTGTTGATGATCAAATTCAGTGTAATGATCGAATCACACCCAGCAGCGTTGGTCAATGTCTGCGTGTAAGTTCCGGTCGCTGTATAGGTTTGCGTATTCAGCGTAAATGAATTACAAGCGGTTTGATTGATCGTATTGAAGGTCTTGGCTTTCACTGTTACAGTAGCCGCAGTTCTACCCGGGCTTGGGCATGCACCATTCTGACCCTGTGCATAAACCGTGTAAACTCCCGGTGTTGCCGTTGTTGGTAAGACGCTTGTTCCTACTGTTTCGAATGGTGAACCGGTTCCAATCTGATTACCTCCGGTTGGCGCATCCCACCAAGAGACCGTTGCCGGGTTCGGGAAAGTGTAATCGATCGTAAGCGTAGCAACTCCGGCACCTAATGGGAATGTAGCTTCTGCCCCTGCGTTGTCGTTAAAGTAATCGAAGTAATGTAAAGTAACAGTACCACCGGCTGTGTTCACCGAGCCTACAGGGATCGCTGCTATATAATTAAGAGTTCCTGCGAAATCAAGGGTAGATCCTGAAGTATAATTGTTCGCAACGGCGCCTGAAAGGCCCAGGCTAACATCTGATTGCCAAGAGTTCCCGGTAACCTGTATTCCGTTGTAGCCTAACGTTACTCCGGTAACAACTGCTCCTGCTGGCAGCGCAGCCATGGTTCCGGTTGCAAATGGATTCGGAGAGGCTGAAACAGACGTTATAAAGGCTGAAGAGCTAAATTCTGTTGGCTGTGAAGTCACATTGAATGCAACAACCTGCGATCCGGATGATGTCGTACTTAGATTAGCCGATGCTGTAACGGTTGCACTTGTTGCATCTTGACAGACAGACGCATTGGTAACTGTAGGATTCGTGATCGTTGTGGACGGTTGTGTAATGTTAAGTGTTATTGGTTCGCTAGTAATGTTGTTGGCATCTTTTACAAGAAGCGTGTAAGTACCTGCCGTCAAGTTAGCAGGAATGGTTCCAAATGCACCGCCATCAATGGAGTAACTGAACGGCGCTGTCCCGCAAGAACTGGAGACAAGACTGAATGAACCGTCATTTCCACTATTACAAGACACATTGATCGGAGAGATAGTTACAAGGAATGGATCCACTGTTACCACAACAGAGCTCAATGCATTACACAATCCGTCAACACCAGCCACATCGTAGGTATAAGTTCCCGGAGATGTAGGAGTTACGGTTTGAGAAGCCCCTGTCGCTGAAACAAGTCCGCTTCCAGCCTGTGCATTCGTCCACGTGTATGTATAGTTCTGAAGTGGAGTTGCATTTGAATTGACCACATTTAAGTTGATCGAGGAACCGATGCAGATCGTGGAGTTGTCCACTGATGAGGTTATTCCATCTGCTGGAGCAACGGTAACAAGAACTGCTGTACGATCGGATTCACATCCCGTTGAGGTGTTCAACTCAGAAACATAGAATGTGGTGGTCGACGAAACAGGGTTCAAATAAGAAGCACTTGTACTGGTCTGTAGAGCAGTGCCTCCAGCCGGAACGTCATACCATAAAAATGTTGGATTTGATAACCCGCTTGTTGATGTAACAGTTGCTGTTGGTACCTGTGCGCCACACTGAGCCGAGTTGGTTGCAGTAGGGGTAGTGGGAGGCTGATTGACAGTAATGTTTACTGATCCTGTCGCCGAACACCCGTTTACTGTCGCCGTAACACTGTAATTTGTTGTGGCTGTCATTGCTGATGCTGTTACAGTCGGGCCGTTTGTGGTATTCAAGAAGGTTGATGGAGACCAAGTATATGTGTAAGCATCAAATCCATCAGTAATCGTCACAGGGTAATCCTGTGTTTCTCCCCATGGGCTTGAAGAAGCGCCGCAAGCTTGGCTAGATAATACAGGGAGGTCATTTCCTCCAACAATACGCAATCTGGTTGAACCATTGGCAGCACCAGCAGGAACCGTGAATGTGATGGATGCAGTTCCATTAGCGCCGGCATTAGCAGAGGCACCGAGAAACTCAGAAACTTCGAAAATACCGTTTTGATTAAAATCAATCCAAGCTCCGAAATACTGATTAGCATCTGTTCCGAAGGAAACGCTTAATG
>Ga0315902_10003825_pt1 | contig 22223 bp, 19 predicted proteins | sample LakEriMetagenome_9_FD_203523 | JGI IMG/M metagenome (GOLD analysis project Ga0315902, IMG submission 203523) | Freshwater fungal communities from buoy surface, Lake Erie, Ohio, United States - Buoy 12 MA117 | ecosystem: Environmental > Aquatic > Freshwater > Lake > Lake biofilm | place: USA... | reverse complement strand
CAAGCGGTTCCTGCTGTCACTGCCCTGGCTGGGTGTCGCGGGCCTTGTGGCGCTGGCCGGATGGCGGCTTGGCGGCTGGCGGCTGGCGGGACTGACGGGCGGTCTGACCGTTCTTGTCGCCGCGACCGGACTGTGGGAGGAGGCGATGATCACCGTCTATCTCTGCGGCATCTCTGTGGTCCTCGCGATGCTGATCGGGGTGCCCGTGGGGATCGTTGCGGCTGAACGGGACCGGCTCTGGCGCGGCGTCCGGATCGTGATCGACACGCTCCAGACCCTGCCATCCTTCGTCTATCTCATGCCCGCCGTCATGCTCTTCCGCGTGGGCGACTTCACGGCGATGATCGCGGTCGTGGCCTATGCGGTCGTGCCCGCGATCCGCTACACCGCACTGGGTTTGCAGGGCGTGGACCAGCAGCTGGTCGAGGCCGGGCGGGCCATGGGGGCAACACGCGGGCAAATCCTCTGGCGGATCAAGCTCAAGCTCGCCCTGCCCGAGATCATGCTGGGACTGAACCAGACCGTGATGTTCGCGCTGTCGATGCTCGTGATCACCGCGCTGGTGGGGACGCGCGACCTGGGCCAGGAAGTCTATATCGCGCTGACCAAGGCCAATGCCGGACAGGGACTGGTGGCGGGGCTTGCCATCGCCTTCATCGCCATCATCGCCGACCGGCTGATCCAGGCGGGCGCAGGGCGGATGCGGGCGCAACTTGGGGTCGTTGGCCATGGATGACCGTATCGCGGCCCTGCCCTGCTGGGCCGGCCAGATCGAGGGGCGGCGCCTGAGCGGCGGGCTCTCGAACGAAATCTGGTGGGTGCGTGACGACAGTGGTCAGCATGTCGTGCGCTTTGGGCCCGACTATCCCTTTCACCACGTCTTTCGCGCGCGCGAAGCGATGACCGCCGCGGCCGCCGCGCGGGCAGGCTTCGGGCCGGCGGTGGAATACGCGGCCCCCGGCGTGATGGTGACCGCCTTCATCGCCGCCCGCACCTGGACCGCGGCCGATATCGCCCGCGAACCGGCACGGGTGGCGCATCTCTTGCGCGATTTTCACGACCGGATGGGGCGAGAGGTCGAAGGCGCAGCCTTCCTGTTCTGGGTCTTTCACGTGATCCGCGATTACGGACGGACGCTCACCGCCGCGGGGTCCGCCTTCGCCCCGGGCTTGCCGGGCTGGCTCGCGCTGTCCGACCAACTCGAGGCGGCGCAAGTGCCGATGCCGCTGGTCTTTGGCCATAACGACCTGCTGCCTGCGAATTTCCTCGATGACGGCACGCGGCTCTGGCTGATCGACTACGAATATGCCGGCTTCTCGACCGCGATGTTCGACCTGGCGGGAGCCGCGTCGAATGCCGGCATGTCGGCCGAGGCGGCAGGGGAACTCCTGGCCACTTATCTCGGCCGCCGGCCCGAGCCTGCGCTGGAGCGCGCCTTCGAAGCGATGCAATGCGCCTCGCTCCTGCGCGAGGCGATGTGGGCGATGGTCTCGGCCTTGCATCTGTCTGCACCTGGTGTCGATTATCCAACTTATGCACGGGAGAATCTGGTCAAATTGGACCAATCTCTTGACGTTTTTCAATCACGGCACGGAAAGCTCTCATGACGCTCCCCTCTCATGCGCAGGTCGTCGTCATCGGCGGCGGGATCATCGGCTGTTCTACCGCCTACCATCTTGCGCGCGACCACAAGGCGGATGTGGTCCTGCTTGAACAGGGTCAGCTGACCTCGGGCAGCACCTGGCACGCAGCCGGGCTGGTGGGGCAGTTGCGCTCCTCGGCCTCGATCACCAGGCTTCTGGGCTATTCGGTCGATCTCTATCGCAGGCTCGATGCCGAAACGGGGCTTGCGACGGGGTGGAAGATGACGGGCTGCCTCAGGCTGGCCACCACGCCCGACCGTTGGACCGAATTCAGGCGACTGGCCACCACGGCGCGCAGCTTCGGCATGGAGATGCACCTGATCCCGCCTGACGAGGTCAAACGGATGTGGCCCCTGATGGAGGTCGGCGACCTGATCGGCGCCTCCTGGCTGCCGACCGACGGGCAGGCAAGCCCCTCGGACATCGCACAGAGCCTGGCCAAGGGCGCGCGGATGCATGGCGCGCGCCTGCACGAAGGCGTGCGGGTGACGGGTTTCCGCATGTCCGGCAACCGGATCACCCATGTCGAAACCGACCGGGGCGCGATCGCGACCGATTGCGTGGTCAACTGCGCCGGCCAGTGGGCGCGCCAGGTGGGCGCGATGGCCGGGATCACCGTGCCGCTGCAGCCGGTCAGACACCAGTATGTCATCACCGAGCGGATCGATGGCCTGTCGCCGGACGCGCCCACGATCCGCGACCCCGACCGGCGCACCTATTTCAAGGAGGAGGTCGGCGGCCTTGTCATGGGCGGCTACGAGCCCGATCCGCAGCCCTGGACCACGGGCGATGTGCCCGCGGACTGGCAGTTCCGGCTGTTCGACGACGATTACGACCATTTCGCACAGCATGTGGAACAGGCGGTTGCGCGCGTCCCGGCACTGGCCCAAGCCGGCATCCGCAAGATGATCAACGGGTCGGAAAGCTTTACGCCGGATGGCAATTTCATCCTTGGCCGGGCGAACGAATGCGCCAACATGTTCGTGGGCGCAGGCTTCAACGCCTTCGGCATCGCCAGCGGCGGCGGGGCGGGATGGGCTCTGGCGGCCTGGGCGATGACCGGCGAGGCGCCGCTCGACCTCTGGGCCGTCGACATCCGCCGCTTCTCGGCCATCCACCGCGACCGCAACTGGGTGCTCGCGCGCACCTGCGAAGCCTATGGCAAGCACTACACCGTCGCCTATCCGCACGAGGAATACGAGAGCGGCCGACCGCTGCTGACTTCGCCGCTTTACGGGCGGCTGAAGGCGGCGGGGGCGGTGTTCGGCTCCAAGCTCGGCTGGGAACGGCCGAACTGGTTCGCGGCACCCGGAGAGACCGCGGCAGACATCCCCGCGATGGGCCGGGCCAACTGGTTCGCCGCAGTCGCGAGGGAACACGCGCAGGTCCGCAATGCGGTGGGGCTCTTTGACCAGACCTCGTTCGCGAAGTTCGAGCTTGAGGGGCCGGGGGCGGCGCAAGCGCTTGATTTCATATGTGCCGGAGACGTCCTGAAGCCTGTGGGGCGGCTCACCTATACGCAGATGCTGAACACCCGGGGCGGGATCGAGGCCGACCTGACGGTCGCACGGATCGGGGAGGAGCGCTTCTACATCGTCACCGGGACGGGGTTCCGCACGCATGATGCGGGCTGGATCGCCGACCACCTGCCCGGCAGCGGGGCAACCCTGCGCGACGTGACCGAGGAGTGGGGGACGCTGTCGCTCATGGGCCCCCGCGCGCGCGACGTGCTGGCCGCCTGCACCGCCGACGACGTGTCGGACGCGGCCTTTCCCTTTGGCCATGTGCGCGCGATTTCCGTGGCCGGTCAAAGACTTCGTGCGCTGCGCATCACCTATGTCGGAGAACTCGGGTGGGAGCTGCATGTGCCGTTGGCGGGGCTGGCGGAGGTGTTCGAGGCGCTGATGGATCGGCCCGGCGTGGGGCTGGCGGGGTATCGGGCGCTGGAATCGCTTCGGCTCGAGAAGGGATACCGGGCCTGGGCGTCGGACATCACGCCGAATGACACGCCGCTCGAGGCGGGGCTTGGCTGGGCGGTGAAGCTGCGCACGGGGCGCGATTTCATCGGCCGCGCGGCGCTGATGGCGCAGACGCGGCTGACCAAGCGCTTCGCGGGCTTTCGGGTGGACGACCCCGGGGCCGTGCTTCTGGGGCGCGAAACCATCCTGAGGGATGGAGAATCAGTGGGTTACCTGACATCGGGCGGCTTTGGTCACACGCTGGGCCAGGGCATCGGCTATGGCTATGTCCGAAACCCCGAGGGCGTGACGGAGGACTGGCTGATGGCGGGAACCTATGCGCTGGTCGTGGCCGGCGAGGTGGTACCGGCGCGGATCGGCCTCCGTCCCTTCTACGACCCCGAGGGCGCGCGGGTCAGGGCCTGACCCCGCCAGCAGGGGCGGCAGAGACGCTTTTGCCCGAAAACGGCACGTCGGTATCACGTCGGTATTGCGTCGGTATCGCGTCGGTGCGGTTTTGGAGCAGGCGGGAGCTCAGTCCCGGGCAAGGACCACGGCGAGCGAGGGCACGGTCGCCGGTTCGCCGGGCATCGAGACATAGGGCGCGGTCTGCGCGACAAGCCGCAGCCGCGGCTCCGCCGCGAGTGCCGCGGCAAAGCCGCCGTCCCAGAGCGTCGTCTTGACGGTCAGCACCAGGACCCCGCCGGCCCGGGTGATGCGAGCCAGTTCCGGCAGCGCCTCGGCCCCGACATGGCCGGTGGTGAAGACGCCGGTCGCGATGACGCCGGCGAAATGGCCATCGGCAAAGCCGAGCGGTCGGCCGAGCGCGGCGCGATGCAGTGCGGCATAGGCCCCCCGGGCGCGGGCGACGGCGAGCATGCCGTCGGAAACATCAAGCCCTTCGACATGGGGAAAGCCGAGGATGCCGAGCCAGCCCCCGGCAATTCCCGTCCCGCAGCCAGCGTCGAGCAGGGGGGTGCTGCCCGCCGGCAGATGGCGGGCAAGCAGCGCGACACCGATGGCGGGGTGGCGGTAGCCGGCCATGGCCATTTCGGCATCATAGGTGGCGGCCCAGCCGTCATAGAGGCGGGCGATTTCTTCGGGCGAAGTGGCGTCATAGACGGCGCCCAGGTGGCCGTCATGGGGTTCGGGCATCGGGGACCTCTTGCGGCGGACACAAGGTGGGTTTCACCCACCCTACGGGAGGGGGTGCCAGGCGTCCAGCGGGCGGCGCGGGCCGGCGAGAGGGACGGGGGGACGAGAGGGACGGGGGGAGTTGCATGCGCGCCCCCTGCCGGGTGAGATGGCGGGGAAACCGGGAAGGAGAGGCGCCATGCAGGACGATATCGCGGGGATCGTGGCGACGATCCCGCCGCTCGCCGGGTTCCGGGGCGAGGCGCTGCGGCTGGGCGGGCTGACGAACCGGGTCTATCGGCTGGGGGACCATATCCTGCGCATCCCCGGGGCGGGAACCGAGGAATACATCGACCGCGGGCGCGAGGCGGTGATGGCGGGGGCCGCGGCCGCGGCAGGGGTGGCGCCGCCGCTGGTCTGGGCCGATCCGGGCCGTGGGCTGATGGTCACGGGCTTTGTCGAGGGCGTGACGCTGACGCCGCAGGGGTTCCGCGATCAGCCCGGCGCGCCCGCGCGGGCAGCCGCGGCGCTGGCGCGGCTCCATCGGTCGGGTGCGGTCTTTCCCTTCCGCTTCGAGCTTTTCGCGATGATCGACGATTATCTGCGGCTGCTGGCGGGCAAGGATGTGGCGCTGCCCGAAGGCTATCACGATGTGGTCGCCGAGGCGGGCGAGGTGCGCCGGGTGTTGGCGCTGCATCCGGCCCCTCTGGTCGCCTGCCATTGCGACCCCTTGTGCGAGAACTTCATCGACGACGGGCGCCGGGTCTGGATCGTGGATTGGGAATATGCGGGCATGAACGACCCGATGTGGGACCTGGGCGATCTGTCGGTGGAGGCGCAGTTCGACGAGGCACAGGAGGAGGCGGTGCTTTCGGCCTATTTCGGCGGCGAGGCGCAGGCCCCAGAGCGAGGGCGGATGGTGATCTACAAGGCAATGTGCGACCTGCTCTGGACGCTCTGGGGGCTGATCCAGCTGGCCAACGGCAATCTGGCCGACGATTTCCGCGCCTATGCGGACGGGCGGTTCGCGCGCTGCCGGGCGCTGATGGGAACGGCAGAGTTTGCCCGGCATCTTAGCGCCGTCGCGCGGGGCTGAGGGCCCCCCACGGGGGTTGTCATGCCCCGGACACAGTGATTGGGTAAAGCGAAGGCCGCCGGACCGCGCGGCCGGGACAAGGGCCGGCGCGGAATGCGGTGGCCAGTGACGGAGAGCAAGACGTGGACATCTGGAACCTGCCGGGCCGTTTCTGGCGCGGGAACCTGCATACGCATTCCAACCTGTCGGACGGTGTGCTCGACCCGGCCGAGGTGTGCCGGCGCTATCGCGCGGAAGGCTATGACTTCATCGCGCTGACCGACCATTTTGTCGGGGTCTATGGCTATCCGATCGCCGATACCGTGCCCTTCCGCGGCAACGGGTTCACCACGATCCTGGGGGCCGAGCTGCATTCCGGGCCGATGGCGAACGGCGAGCTCTGGCATATCCTGGCCGTCGGCCTGCCGCCCGACTTCGCCGCGCCGGATGCACCGCATTTCCGCGCCGTGCCGGGGATGGAGACGGGACCCGAGATCGCCACGCGCGCGGTGGCGGCGGGGGCCTTTGTCGCCATCGCGCATCCGCAATGGTCGGGCCTGACGATGGAGGATGCGCGCAGCCTGTCGGCCGCGCATGCGGTCGAGGTCTACAACCACGGCTGCGCCATGGGCTGCGACCGGCCCGACGGGTTCCACACGCTCGACCTGCTCCTGAGCGAGGGGCGGAGGCTGACGCTCGTGGCCACCGATGACGCGCATTTCACCGAGCCTGACCATTTCGGCGGCTGGGTGATGGTGCGCGCCGAGGAGAACAGCCCCGAGGCGTTGCTCGCGGCGCTGAAGGCGGGGCAGTTCTATTCCTCGCAAGGGCCCGAGATCCGCGGGATCGAGGTCGAGGGCCGGCGCGTGCGGGTGCGGTCGAGCGCGGTCGCAAGCGTGATCGTGCAGGGCCAGGGGACGGCCGCGGTGGCCGCGCATGGCAATTCGATGACCGAGGCCGAGGTCAGGATCGACCGGCTGGACAATTCGCCCTGGATGCGGGTGTCGGTCATCGACCGGGCCGGCCGGCGGGCCTGGAGCAACCCGATCTGGCGCTGAACGGCCGCGTGAGGTCGCGTTACCGTCACCCCTCTTGCCGCGATGCGGGAGGGGGCAAGGGATCGCCCGCCCCGGCCGCGGGGGTCCTTGACCGGCACAAGCTGGGAAACATATCGTGAACCGACCGTCTCGGATTTGGCCCGGTCGCTTCTTGGCCGAGTTTTTGGCATTGCCAGGTGAGTCGGGGATGCGTCCTTCGGGGCATTGACAAGCAGAAGGGGGGCTTTGCGCGATGCGATGGGTCACGGCGTTCCTCCTCCTCTTCTGTCTCACGCTGCTTGCCCTCTACGCATTGGGCAACTCCAAACAGCCTGGAGAGGTGGCCGTGGCAGAGCCGCTGCCTCCGGCAGGATTCATCGAGCGCGACCTTGTCAGCCTTCGGGTCCTGCCCGTGTCGGACGGCGATTACGCCCCCTCTGCCGAGATCATGGCCGCGGCAAGTCTGCAGGAGACCGGGATCGGTCCCTTCGGTCGCAGCTGGTACGAGCTGCAGCCCTCGGGCAATCCTCCGGCGGGGATGGTCGTGCTCCTGCACGGGGCGGGGCGGAACGGGTTGTCGATGCTTGAGATGTGGGAGGAGACGGCCCGCCGGCACGATCTCCTGCTTGTCGCGCCGAATTCGAAGGGCAGCACCTGGGCGCGGGACGGTGCCGACTTGGCCTTCATCACCGCGGCGGCGCGTCAGGCAGCGGCGGCGCATGGCGTGCCGGCGGGGGAAGTCTTTCTTTTCGGGCATTCGGACGGCGCCGGCATGGCGCAGGAGGTCCTGAACCGGGCAGAGGCGGGTCTCTGGCAGGCGGCGGCCGTTCACGCGGGCTTTGCCGGTGCGGGACGCGTCGTTGCGGCCCGTGCGGCGGCACCGTTCCGCATCTATCTGGGCAGCGAGGATCACATCTTTTCGGTCGCGGCTGCGCGCGGGAGCGCCGAGGCCATGGCAACCCATGGGCATCCGGCCGAGCTTCTGGTTATCCCCGGCCATACCCACTGGTTCTATGACATCGGGCCGGACATCGCCCGGCATGCTTGGGCCTGGTTCGAGAGCGTCGAGGCGGAGTAACGGAGTGCGCATCTGCTGGAAGATGCGGGGACGGGACGGTGGCGTCACTCCATCGGGCGGCGCTTGCGCAGAAGCTGGCTGATCGAGACGGCAAGGACAAGGCCGCCGCCGTAGAAGAGGTTCTGCACGAAGCTTGAGGCGCCGAGGAAGTTGAGCCCCATGATCCCGGTCGACAGGAAATAGACCGCGACGAAGGCGCCCGGCGCGTTGAAGCGGCCCGGATAGAGCGTGGTCGAGCCGAGAAAGGCCGCGGCGAAGGCCGGTAGGAGGAATGCGAGCGCCGAGGAGGGGTCGGCCGAGCCGCGCATGCCGGTATAGAGCACGCCCGCCAGAGCCGCGATGGTGCCCGAGGCGATGAGCGCGCCGGCGCGGACGCGGGTGACGTTGACGCCCGACAGCCGCGCGACCTCCCGCCCGCGACCGACGAAGAGGAGCCGGCGACCGAGGGCGGTGTGCTGGAAGATGTACCAGATCACGACCGTCAGGATCGCGGCATACCAGAACGAGAGCGGCACGCCCAGAAAGCGGGTGATGATTACGGCGTTCACGAGGCGCATGTCGACGCCCGAGATGATGTTGGACCCCGACATCCAGAGGATGACGCCGTTGATGAAATAGCCCGTCCCGAGGGTGACGATCAGCGAATGGATGCCGAACCAGAGGATGAAGAAGGCGTTGATCGCGCCGATGGCCGCGCCGATCAGGAGGGCGCACAGGATCGTCCCCTCGATCCCCCAGCCCATGCGGACGTTCATCACGGCCACGAACATCGAGGCGAAGGCCATGGTCGAGGCGACCGAGAGGTCGAAATCACCAGTGGTGAGCGGGATGATGAGGCCGAGCGTGAGGACGACGATCATCGCGTTCGAGCCGAACATCGCGGTCCAGCTGTTCCAGGCGAACATCTGGTCGGGCTTGAACCAGCCGAGGATCAGGACGAGCAGCGCCCAGGCGATGAGCAGGCCATAGCGTTCGAGCCAGTCGGTCGCGGGGCGGCGTGCGGGCGGGGGCGTGAGGCGGCCCTCGAACTGCTGGAGGCGCTCCTCGAGCGCGCGGATACGGCGTTCGTAATCCTGAGGGGTCTGTGTGGTCATCGGGGTCCCTCTCAGGCCGCGGGGGCGATCGTGGTGGAGCGGAAGCAGGCCTCGGCGATGGCCTCTTTCGTCAGGCGCGCGCCGGTCAGTTCCTCGACCACGCGGCCGCGGGCGAAGACGAGCACGCGGTGGCAGAGCTGCGCCAACTGCTCGTAGTCGGTCGAGCCCACGATGATGGCGGCACCACCTTCGGCGGCGCGGTCAAGCGCGTCCCAGATATCCTGCCGCGCGCCGACATCGACACCCTGGGTCGGTTCGTCGAGCAGCATGAGCTGGGGTTCGACTTGGAGCCATTTGGCGAGAAGCGCCTTCTGCGCATTCCCGCCCGAGAGCGCGGACAGCGGCAAAGCTGGCGCGTTGGGCTTGACGCCCGCCCGGGCGCCGAGGCCTGCGGCATGCGCCTCGATCGCGCCGGCGGTCAGGCCGAAGGCGCGGGCCAGCCGGTCATAGACCGGCATTGCCACATTGTCGCCCACGGGAAGCGAGCCCACTCCGGCCGCGCCCAGACGGTCGGCGGGCAGGTAGACGATCCCGCGCGACAGCGCCTCGGGCGGCTCCATCTCGGTCAGGCGCAGCATGCGGGCGCCGAGCCGCAGCTTACCCGCCGTCGCCCTGCGCGCGCCGTAAACGAGCGCGGGCACCGCGTCATAACCCGCACCGATCAGGCCGGTCAGGCCGAGAATCTCGCCCTGCCGCAGCGAGAGCGAGACAGGCCCGAGACCGGGGGCCGCGAGACCCTCGACCGCCACATGCGCCTCGCCGGGGGGCAGGCTTTTGGCCGAGCCGGCATAGGCCGCCATCGACCGGCCGATGATGCGTTCGACGAATGCGTCATGCGAAGTGTCGCGCGTGACCACGGTGTCGATCAGGCGCCCGTCGCGCAGGATCGTGGCGCGGTCGGTGATCTCGCGCACCTCGTCCACGTCATGGCTGACGAAGACCACGCTTGCCCCTTCGGCCACGGCGGCGCGGATCAGGCGAAAGAGCTGTTCCACCCCGGCGCGCGGCAGGAAAGGGGTGGGTTCGTCCAGCACCAGCACGCCCGGTTCGCCGGAATGGGCGCGCAGATCCTCGACCGCGCGGACGATGGCAAGGAGCGCCTGCTGCACGGGGGAAAGCTGCATCACCTCGGCCCGGGGGTCGAGCGGAAGGTCGTAGCGGGCAAAGACCTGGGCCGCGCGGGCATGTTCGGCGGCCCAGTCGATATGCCAACGTGACCGCGTGGCCAGATCGCCGATGCGCAGGTTTTCGGTGACCGAAAGCGAAGGGATCAGGCCCAGATGCTGATGCACGAAGGCAAGACCCAGTTCGCGCACCTTGGGCCCGGGAATGGGAAGGGGGGCGAGGCGGCCGTAAAGGCGCACCTCGGCCCCCGGCTCGGGCGTGTGAAAGCCGGCGAGCACCTTGATGAGGGTGGACTTGCCCGACCCGTTGGAGCCGAGCAGGCCATGCACCTCGCCGCGCCGCACGTCGAGTGCGACGCGGTCGAGCGCCAGCGCGCCCCCGAACCTTTTGGACAGGTTCGTGACGGAGAGCGCCGGCGTATCTGTCACTCGACGCCCCAGAGGGCCTTGAAGCCCGTGATGAAGGTATCGCCGTAACCGTCGTTGTAGTTGGCAGGCACGCCGGCCGAGGCGACGTTGGCATCGGTGAAGATATAGGCGGGCGTGTTGAGCGTGGTCACCGCCGGCAGCCCGCACAGGAGGCGCATGTTGGCATCGACCCCGGCCATCCCGACCCAGCCGAGCGATTCGCCGGCCACCATCTCGATCACGTCGCCGTCGCGCATCATGTCGAGCACGAAGGGCGTGCCGTTGTAGCTGACCATCTTGGCGCTTGACCCGGCGATCTGGATCGCAGGCACGACGAATTGCGCCATCGAGTCATAGACCGGCAGGACGTAGTTGACCGTGGGGTCGGCCAGGAGCGCGTTCTGGATCGCGGCCTGCCCCTGGGTCGCCCATTCGTTATAGGGGATGTTGATGTAGGTCGTCTTGCAGTCAGGGCAGTTCTCGGCAAGGTAATTGATGATCGCGTCGCGGATCGGCGCGGTCGGCGTGATCTCGTCAGGGCCGGCGACGATGGCGTTGACCTTGCCGTCGGTCTGCACCATCGCCCAGGCGGCCATGATCTTGCCGAAGGTCACGTAGTCGGTATTGGCCGCGCCATCCATGAAATCGGGGACGGTCTGGGTCGTGGCGTCCCAGTTGTGGGTCGCGGTGACCTTGACGCCGGCAGCGCGCGCCTCGCCGATCTGGGGGGCGAGCAGTTCGGGGGGCAGGCCGCCCTGCATGTCGATCAGGTCATAGCCTTCGGCCACGGCGGTGTTCACACCCTGAATCCACTGCGTCGGGTCCATCTGGGTTTCCCAGGACCGCAGGTTGAAGCCCACCATCTCGGCCGCCTGCTGCATCCCGGCGCTGATCGCGGCATTGAACGGGTTGGCGTTGGTGAGCGGGATCACGAACATCGACTTGTCGGCCATGCAGGCGCGGGCGTCGAAGGCCTCTCCGGGCGGGGTGAAGGCCGGGGGGGCGGAGTACTGGTCGACAAGGGCGCGCGCGGCGTCCATGTCGGCGAGCGCGGGCCCGGCAAGAACCGTCAGGGCGACGGCAGAGACGAGGTATTTCATCGGGTTACTCCCTCTGGTGCGGTGGATTTGGTGTTGGCTAGGTAGGTTATCGCCTCGGTTGCGGTCACGAGGTCGGCGTATTTTGCGCTCATGTCAAAGAGGTTCGCGCCATGGGGGCCTTCGGCACGGTCGCCGCAGGCATCCTCGACGACGAGGGTGATGAAGCCATGGCTCATCGCGTCCACGCAGGTGGCGCGCACGCAGCCCGAGGTGGTGAGACCGGCGAGGAGCACCGTATCCACCCCCATCGCCGTGAGCGTTGCGGCAAGCGATGTGCCGAAGAAGGCCGAAGGGTACTGCTTGGTCACCATGATCTCGGACGGCAGCCGGTCAAGTCCTTGGGCGAGGTCGCCGAGGGGGTTGCCCGCCTCGAAGCAGACGAGCGGGGGGGCTTTGCGGAAGAAGACGCCGCCATCGGCGCCGCCCTTCGCGTAGCGGACCTCGGTCCAGATGACGGGGATGCCCGCGGCGCGGGCGCCGTCGGCCAGGCGGCGGGCGGCGTCACGGGCGCGGGCGCAACCCTCGCCGCCGAAGAGCGGCGAGGCGGGGTCGTAATAGGCCTGGGCGAAGTCGACCATCAGCACGGCTGGCCGCCGGCCCCAGCGCTGGCGGGCATGATAGCCCGCCCGCGCATAGTTCTGGTCGAGCGTCTCGGTCATTCCGCGGCCATGGCCTGGCCGAAGAAGACGGGGTCTTTCGGCGGCTCGAACCCGGTTTCCTTGCGGGCGCGGGCCTTGAGCTCCTGCAGGTTCTCGAACCCGCGGTCGAAGAGCTTCTTGTCCTGGGTCCGCGCCATGTCGGCGCGCAGCTTGTCGGTCGCGCGGTCGTCCACCTTTCCGCCGGCGATGACGACGCCGTAACGGCGCGCGCCTTCGACGCTGACAAGGCCGCGTTCGACATCGGCCAGCACCTTCTCGGCCGGGCGGGCCAGCGGGTCGCCCCAGCCGCCGCCGCCCCAGGTGTTGAAATGCAGGATATCGCCGGGGGCGACCTTCACGCGGTCGCATTTGGAGGGGATGTTCTCGCGCGTGCCGTCCTTGCGCACCAGCGTCTTGGTCGAGCGCATGCCGGGCTCGCCGCCGTTGACGCCCCAGGGGTAGGTGAGCCAGCGGTCGTCATGGATGGAGATCTCGCCCGCCTCGAGCATTTCGTAGGCGATCGAGATGCCGTTGCCGCCGCGGTGAAGGCCCGCGCCGCCCGAATCGGGGATCGTGGCATAGGTGCGGATGCGCAAGGGGAAGTAGGCTTCGAGGAATTCGTTCGGCACGTTGGTGAAGGCGGGCCACATCGAATGCCCGTCGGGCCCGTCGCCCACAGGCCGCCCGGGCACGCCGCCGAAGCCGATCTGGAAGAGCTGGAACCATTTCCCGTCACGCCCGAAACCCGAATACATGAAATGCGGGCTGTCCGAGAAGCCGGCGGCATTGAGCGCATCCGGCGCGCCCTGGCCGAGGAGGCCCCCCATCAGGTCGAAGATCCGGCCGAGCATGTGGGTGCGGCACGAGAGCGCCGCGGGCTTTTTCGGCTTGAGGATGCAGCCCGCCGGGATGCGCACGTCGACGAGGTCATAGAAGCCGTCGTTGAAGAGGATCTGGGGGTCGAAGAGGTTGATCGTGAAGGCCCCGAAGAACATCTTGAACATCTCTTCGTTCAAGAGAAAGTTGATCGAGGAGAGCGATTGCGGGTCCGATCCCGCGAAATCGAAGATCGCGACATCGCCTTCGCGCCAGAGGGTGCAGGCGATCTTGAAGGGGCCGTTGCCCTGGCCGTCGTCGTCGATCCAGTCGTGAAAGCGGCTGGCCTTGTCGCGGCCCTCGGGGATGAAGAGCTTGATGATCGCACCCATCGCGACCTTGTTGCGGTCAAGCATGTCGTGCATCGCGCTGATGTAGGTATCGACGCCGAACCGCTGGATATTCTCGCGCACGCGCCGCTCGGCCAGCCGCAGCGAGGCGATGATGGCGAGGAAGTCGGACTTGTTCCATTCCGGCATGCGGGTGTTGGCCAGCAGGATCGCGAAGAGTTCCTCGTTGAGCTTGCCGGCGCGGTAGATCTTGGTGGGGGGGATGATCATCCCTTCTTCGTAGATCATCTTGGCGTCTGTCGGCAGCGAGCCCGGCACCTTGCCGCCCACATCGGTCATGTGGCCGAACATTGCCGCCCAGGAGACGAGGCGGCCGTCGTGGAAGATCGGCATCATCAGAAGCCAGTCGTTGAGATGGCTGACCGCGCCGCCGCAGGAATAGGGATCGTTGGTGATGAAGATGTCGCCATCCTCGATCGTGCCCTGATAGCCCTGCATGAAGCCGTAGAGGAACGAGCCGAACTGGCCCACGACCATCTTGCCTTCCTGGTTGGCGATCATGGGGAAGGCGTCGTGCTGTTCGCGGATGCCGGGCGACATGGCGGTGCGGAAGAGCACGGCATCCATTTCGGCGCGGGCGTTGCGCAGCGCGTTTTCCACGATGTCGAGCGTGATCGGGTCGACCTTGACGCGGGTGAAGGGCTGCGGGTTGGACTGGACGACTTTCGCGGGCATGTCAGGGTGCCTTTCGGATTGCGGGGGCGGCAGGCGCGCGGCGAAGAGCGGCCGGGCCGCCGGGAAAGCGGGATGAGAGCGGACGGGCGGGCATCGACCTAGCGGGCCTTCTCGTGGCCTTCGGGCCAGATCAGGATATTGCCCACGCGATCGACGATGCCGACGTGGCCGGGCAGGACAAGGGCGGTTGCGTCCATTTCGGTCACGATGGCGGGGCCGTGGATGCGGTTGCCGGATTGCAGCTTCGAGCGGTCATAGATGCGCGCGTCATGCCATGTGCCGGCGTGGTAGATGCGCGTGTCGTGGACGACGGCATGGGAGGCATCCGGCCCGCCCTGGCCATAGTCGCGACCGATGAAGGGTTTTTCCTGCCCCTGCACCACGGCGCGCAGGCCCACGAGTTCGTGCGGCGCGTCGAGCGCGAAGGTGAAGAGCTGTTCGTGTTCGCGGTCAAAGCGGTGGGCGATGCCGGCCAGACCCTCGCGCGCGAGCGCTGCGGGGTCCATGTCAATGGTGAGCTTCATGCCCTGGCCCTGATAGCGGATGTCGATCTGGTAGAGCGTCTCCTGTTCGGCCCGCGGCACGCCTTCATCCTCGAGATCGGCCGAGGCGCGGTCGGCCAGATCGCGCAGCATGGCCCCGACCTCGCGGTCCGATGTCGTGGCGGTGGTGCGCACGAAGGTCTGCGAGGCTTCGTTGCGCAGGCGCGTGGTCGCGTCGCCATAGGCGCAGAGCACACCCGGACCGGGCGGCACGATCGAGGGCCAGGCGTTGATGAGCCGGGAGAGCGCGTTGCCATGCAGGGGCCCCGCGCCGCCGAAGCCGATCAGCGCGAAGTCGCGCGGGTCATAGCCCTGTTCGACCGAGACGAGGCGGAGCGCGCCGCACATGTTCTCGTTGACGATGGCGACGATGCCTTCGGCCGCATCTTCAAGGCTTTTGCCCAGCGCATCGGCGACCTGCTGCACCGCCTTGACGGCGAGGTCGCGGCGGATCGTCATGTCACCGCCAAGGCGCGCATCGGATGGCAGGTAGCCCAGCACGACGTTGGCGTCCGTCACGGTCGCGACCTCGCCGCCACGGTCATAGGCGGCGGGGCCGGGCACGGCGCCGGCCGATTTCGGCCCGACGCGCAGCGCGCGCGTGAGGTCGGGCACATAGGCGATGGACCCCCCGCCCGCGCCCACGGTGCGCACGTCGATCGAGGGCGCGCGCACGGTGACATCGGCCACACGGGTTTCGCGCCGGGTGCGGGCGACGCCGTTCTCGATCAGCGCGACGTCGGTCGAGGTGCCGCCCATGTCGAAGGTCAGAAGGTTCTTGAAGCCTGCATTCTTGGCGATCCAGAGCGCGCCCGACACGCCGCCCGCGGGACCCGACATGAGCAGGTTGACGGGCTGGTCCATCGCCGACTGCGCCGACGAGAGCCCGCCATCCGAGCGCAGGATCTGCAGGTTGACGTCGCCCATCTTGGCCTTGAGCTCGCGCTGGAGGTTGGCCACGTATTTGGCGACCACGGGGCGGACATAGGAATTGACGACCGTGGTTTCGGTGCGTTCGTATTCGTACATCTCGGGCATGGTGGCGTGGCTGGTCGACACGGGGATGTCGGGCATCACCTCGGCGGCGATGCGCGCCACGCGCGCCTCGTGCACGTCCGAGACATAGCCGTTGAAGAGCGAGATGGTGAGCGCCTCGATCCCGCGCTCGCGCAGCTTCTTGAGGTCGCGGCGCAGCGCGGCCTCATCCAGGGGCACGAGGACATTGCCCTGCGCGTCGATGCGCTCGTCGGCCTCGATCGTGTCCTCGAGCCGGGCGAGGGGAAGCGACTTGTTCCAGATGACCCAGCCGCCAAGGCCGCCGGGAACGTAGGAGCGCGCGATCTGGAGCACGTCGCGGTAGCCCTTGGTGGTGACAAGGCCCACTCGCGCGCCCGAACCGGTGAGCACGGTGTTGGTGGCCACCGTGGTGCCATGCATGACCTCGGCGATGTCCGAAGGGCGCACGCCCGCCTCTCGGCAGATCTTCTCGATCCCGTTCAGGACGCCGATGGAGGAATCCTGCGGGGTCGAGGGGACCTTGGCTGACCAGACCTTGCCCTTGGCGGCATCGAGCAGGATGAGGTCGGTGAATGTGCCGCCCACGTCGACGCCGAGCCGGAGGCCGCCGGTGCCGCGCATCCGCCGCGCGGCGGGGGCATGGCCGGCGGCTGGCGCCGGGGCACCTGCGCCTTCCATCCGCGCCAGCCGCGCCTCGATCTCTGCGAGCCGCGCCTCGTAGGTGCGGATCAGGTCTTCGGTCTTGCCCATCTTGTGCTTTCCCATCCCCGATAAGTCCCGGCGCCGCCTAGCGCCCCGTTCCCAAAATGCGTGCGATCAGCCCCGCGCCCGGCCGTGCGCTGCCCGCCCTGGCCAGCGCCTGTTCGGACAGCTGAAAGAGCCGTTCCAGCCGCGTGCCGTGATCGGCGATCCGGCGGTCCTTTTCCTCGGCCTCGGCCGAAAGACGGGCGATCTCGCCCCGTACCCCTTCGAGCGTTCCGGTCGCCCGGTCGAGGAGCCCCAGCGCGCGGTCGGCCGTGGCCTGCAGATGTGCGGCGCGCGTCTCGGCCTCTTCGGCCGCCGCCAGCGCCCGGCCCGCGACATCGCCAAGGCGGTCACGCTCGGCCGTGCGCGCTTCGACAAGCCCAGTGAGTCGGTCGAGCATTTCGGCCTGCATCCCGGCAAGCGCGGTGAGCCGTCCGGTGGTCTCCTGCGCGCGGGCGAGATCGGCACCGAGTTCCTCGATCTCGTCGAAAAGGGTGCCCATGAGGTCGGCGGGATCGGCCGGCACGCCCGCAACCGCACGCCTGACATCGCCGGGCAGCGCGGCAAGGTCGACCCGCCAGTGTCCCTCGTTGTCGCGGCGGGCAGCGATCACGCCCTTGGCAATCCCCTCGCGCAGCTTGAGCCGGCTGATCCCCAGCCGCTCGGCCGCCTCGGCCAGCGTCAGGAACCCTTCCTCCATGTCGGCCGGCCTGTCCATGTCGTGTCAGATGATCCCCCTGGCCCGCCAGGCATCCTGCGTCCCCGCATCGATGCCCAGAAGCCCGCCCAGGATTTCGGCAGTATGTTCGCCAAGGTCAGGCCCGGCATGGCGCACCGCCCCGGGCGTTGCCGAAAGGCGCGGTGCGACGTTCTGCATCTTGAGCGTGCCAAAGACGGGGTGGGCCACGTCCACGATGGCCTCGCGCGCCCTGAAATGCGGGTCCTTCAGCATGTCGGGCGCGGTGTAGATCAGCCCGCAAGGCACGCCATGTTCTTCGAGCAGTGCCTGAAGCGGGTCGAGGTCGACGGTCCGGGTCCAGTCGTTGATCAGCGCGTCAAGTTCGGGCTGGTGATCGCCGCGTGCAGCGTGGGTGGCATAGCGCGGGTCGGTAGCCAGCCCGGGCTGGCCCATCGCCTGGGCAAGACGGCGGAACACGGTGTCCTGGTTGGCGGCCACAAGCAGGAGCTTGCCGTCCTTCGTGTCGAAGACGTTCGAGGGGCTGACATTGGGCAGGATCGGGCCGGTGCGTTCGCGAACATAGCCCGCGACATGGTATTCGGTCACCATGCTTTCCATCATCGCGAGCACGGCCTCGTAGATCGCGGAATCGACGATCTGGCCTTCGCCCGTGCGTTCGCGGTGATGCAGCGCCATGAGCGCGCCAAGGCAGGCATAGGTCGCGGCCAGTTCATCGCCGATCGAGATGCCCATGCGCGAGGGCTGGGTCGAGGGGTCGCCCACGACATAGCGCAGGCCGCCCATCGCCTCGCCGATGCTGCCGTAGCCCGCGCGCGAGGAGTAGGGGCCGGTCTGGCCGAAGCCGGTCACCCGCACCATGATGAGGCGGGGGTTGATCGCCTTCAGCGCGTCATAGCCCAGACCCCAGCGCTCCATCGTGCCGGGGCGGAAATTCTCGATCAGGATATCGGCCTTGGCGACAAGGTCGCGCACCACGGCCTGCGCCTCGGGCAGGCGCAGGTTGAGTGTCACCGACTTCTTGTTGCGCGCCACGACAGGCCACCAGAGCGACTTGCCATAGGGCTTCTCGCGGCCCCATTCACGCATCGGGTCGCCTTCGCCGGGGGGTTCGATCTTGATCACCTCGGCACCGAAATCGGCCAGAAGCTGCCCGCAGAAGGGACCAGCCAGAAGCTGGCCCATCTCGACCACGCGGATATCGGTGAGCGGCCCCGAGCGGGGGGCCGCGCCGGCCGAGGGGCCGGTCGCGGCGGTGTCCGGGGCAGCGGTCATCTTGTCTCCTTCGCGTTCGGGCTATGTCGCTGAGCAAGGTCATTGCCCGATCCCGGCCCGCGGTCTTCCAATTCTTGCGCGGAAGGATACATCCGTGTATGCAAAAGAAAAGGGGATCGGGAAAAAATCATGCTGCCAAGCCCTGAAACCGTGGAGATTGTCGAGGTTTCGGCGCGCGACGGTATACAGAACGAGAAGATGATCCTTTCGGTGGATACAAAACTCGCGCTGGTCGAGCATGCCATCGCCGCCGGAGCGCGCCGGATCGAGGTGACGGGTTTCGTCAATCCTGCCCGCGTGCCGCAGATGGCGGATGCCGACGAGCTCTGCGCCCGCCTGCCGCGCGGGGTGGCGCGCTATGCCGGCCTCGCGCTCAACCTCAAGGGGTTCGAGCGGGCGGTCGCGGCGCGGCTTGACGAGGTCAATTTCGTCGTCGTCGCCTCGGACACCTTCTCGCGCCGCAACCAGGGCATGGGGACAGAGGACGGCCTGCGCGTCTGGGCCGAGGTGCAGGGGGCGGCGCAAGGGGCGATCCGGCCGACGCTGACGATCGGCGCCTCCTTTGGTTGCCCCTTCGAGGGCGAGATCGCGACCGACCGGCTTTTGCGGGTGATCGAGGGCGCGATGGCGGCCCCGCCCGCGGAACTGACGCTGGCCGACACGATCGGCGTGGCCACCCCGGCCGATGTCGCGCAACGGGTGGGCGCCGTCAGGGCGCGCTTTCCCGACCTGCCGCTGCGGCTGCATCTGCACAACACGCGCAATACCGGCATCGCCAATGCCTGGGCAGGGCTGATGGCGGGCGTGCGCTCCTTCGACGCCTCGCTCGGCGGGGTGGGCGGCTGCCCCTTTGCGCCGCGCGCCACCGGCAACGTCGCGACCGAGGATCTGGTCTACATGTTCGAGCGTGCAGGCGTGGCCACGGGCTATGACCTCGATGCCGCCATCGCCGCCGCCGCCTGGCTCGAGGCGCAGCTTGGCCATGTCGTGCCGGGGATGGTGATGAAGGCGGGCGGCTTTCCGCCCCGCGCGGCCGCCTGATGCGTGGCGAGGAGGAACGCGGTGTCAGCGCCGCCGAAGCCGCCTATCTCGCGATCCGCGGCGACATCCTCGACGGCATCCTCGCCGCCGAGGAGCGGGTAACCGAGACCGGACTGGCCGAACGGCTGGGCCTGTCGCGCACGCCGGTGCGCGAGGCGATCCGGCGGCTGCTGATCGAGGGCTTCCTGCGCCGCGCCCCCGGTGAGGGGCTGCGTGTCACCGGCCTCAGCCCCGACGAGGTGCAGCAGATCTTCCGCATCCGCGCGATGCTTGAAAGCTATGGCGCGCGACGGGCGGCCGAACATGCGACCGCGGCGGATTGCGCGGAACTGCGGCGCCTGGCCGAGGTCATGTCGGCCCATACCCCGCCCCGGAGCCGCGCCGATACCGAAGCCATCTCGCTCGCCAATGCCGCGTTCCACAACCGGATCATGGTCGCCGCCCGGTCGCCCCGACTGGCGGGGATGCTCTCGCTGGCGGTCAATATCGGGCTCGTTCTGCGGACCTACCAGATGTATTCGGCGCAGGACATGATCCGGCAAAGCCGCCATCACCACGACATTGCCGAGGCGATCGCCGCGCGCGACCCCGACTGGGCCGAAGCCGCGATGACCGCGCATGTGCTGGCCGCGGCCGGCGTCGCCCGCCGCGTCGCAGCCGGCAAGGCGGGCGAGGATGGCGCGGCCGGTCAGTGGCGGGGGGGCGAGCCGGGCGGCGGGGCGGGCGCTTCCTCGGGCTCTTCTTCGGTCGGGATCGCATAGGAACCGGTCAGCCAGCGCGCGAGGTCGATATCCGCGCAGCGCCGAGAGCAGAAGGGCCGCAGGGCCGGGTCGGCCGGACGCTTGCAGACCGGACAGGTCACGGGTCGATCAGGCGCAAGGTCGGCGCCCTCTCCCGCTTGCGGCTGAGTTCGAAATTGCCGGCCGGCGTCCAGCCCAGCAGGCTCGTCTCGATGGGATCGTTGCGAAAGCTCGCCTGCAGCGACTGTTCCAGTTGCCGGCGATGCGCCTTGGACATGGGCGCGAAATCGACCGTCACCTGCCCGCCCAGCCCGCGCAGGCGCAGCGCGCGCGGCAGCGCGCGTGCCGCGGCAAGGTTGGCCTTCAGGCTTGCGGCGGGCGATGTGTCGCCGCCCGTGTTGACATCGACCGCGACCAGCGCCCGCGTGGGTTCCACCACCATCGTCCCCGCGCCAAGGTCAACGACCGGTGAGCGCAGGTCCTCGATCTGGTCAATCACGCCTTCGCGCGCAAATCCGCCGGGTTCGGTCACCACCGTGTCGGCCCGCCATTCCCGCCAGGCCACCAGATGCGGCCCGTCGCCTTCGGTCAGACATTCCGGGTCGCGCCCGTTCATGTCGTCGGTCACCGCGGTCGCCAGGTCCAGCATCGCCGCAATGTCGGCCGCGATCTCCTCCTCCGCCACCCCCTCGGCGGCCGAGCGCAGGATCAGCCCGAAAGGCCCCTCCATCGCCTCATGCGCGATGGCCAGAAGCCGGCCCCGCTCGGCCTCGTCGGTGATCGAGCGGGCAACGTTCAGACCCGGCGCATCGGGCGTGACGATGGCATGGCGCGACTTGAAGAGCACGCGGTCGGTGACCGGGACGGCCTTGCCGGGCTCGGCCGCGCCGGTGACCTGCACGAGGATCGGCTCGCCCGGCGACAGGCCGCGCCCCTGCCGCAGAAAGGCGCTGCCACCCTCGGGCAGGCGCAGGGTCATGCCCCCCTGCCCCTTCATCGGCCGGTCGCAGATCGCGCGGTAGATCGCGCCCGGCCGCGGCGCGGCGGGGTCGTCGATCAGGAGGTCGTCCAGACGGCCGTCGACCATCAGCGCCGCCGCCTCGCGCCCGTGCAAATGGTCCAGCACGATCATCCGGCCCTTCATCGCGCCCCTCCCTGACGGGCGGCGTAAAGCGGATAGCCCGCAGCGACAAGCAGGTTCGCCGTTTCGGCCAGCGGCAGGCCGACGATGGCGGTGAAGGACCCGCCGATCCAGGGGATGAAGGCCCCGGCCGGCCCCTGGATGGCATAGCCGCCCGCCTTGCCCTGCCAGTCGCCGCAGGCGAGGTAGGCCTCGGTCTCGGCCGCCGAGAGCCGCTTCATCTTCACCGCAGCCTCGACTTCGCGCGTCCAGGTCCGCGCGCCCCGGCGCAGGGCGATGGCGGTGATGACCCGGTGCCGCCGGCCCGACAGCAGGGCCAGAAAGGCGCGCGCCTCGGCCGCGTCGGCGGGTTTGCCGAGGATGCGCCGCCCGACCGCCACCGTGGTATCGGCGCAGAGCAGGATGTCGTCGTCCCCGTCGAGCGTGACGGCCGCCGCCTTGGCGGCCGCGATGCGGCGGACATAGTCCCGCGGAGGCTCGTCCCTGAGCGGGGTCTCGTCGATCTCGGGCGGGCGGATCGCATCGGGGACGATCCCGATCTGGGCCAGAAGTTCCAGCCGCCGCGGCGAGGCGGAGCCCAGGATCAGCCGCGGCACGTTCACCTGAAGCGGTAGTTGATCCGACCCTTGGTCAGATCATAGGGGGTCATCTCGACCTGCACCTTGTCGCCCGCAAGGACGCGGATCCGGTTCTTCCGCAGCTTGCCCGCCGTATGCGCGATGATCTCGTGGCCGTTTTCCAGCTCGACCCTGAACGTCGCATTCGGCAGGAGCTCCTTCACGACGCCGGGGAATTCGAGCAGTTCTTCCTTGGCCATGTGATCTCCGACACTGACG
>Ga0315902_10003824_pt1 | contig 22224 bp, 20 predicted proteins | sample LakEriMetagenome_9_FD_203523 | JGI IMG/M metagenome (GOLD analysis project Ga0315902, IMG submission 203523) | Freshwater fungal communities from buoy surface, Lake Erie, Ohio, United States - Buoy 12 MA117 | ecosystem: Environmental > Aquatic > Freshwater > Lake > Lake biofilm | place: USA... | reverse complement strand
ACCTTAAAAACTTTTAAATCTGCCTGGTGCTCATAGGGGGCTACCCAAACTTTTAAATCTGCCTGTGATGCATAATTCACAGCAAATATTTTTTGCGCTGAAACAGTTGATAACCCTAATACGAAGAAGGGGAGGAGGAACAATTTTTTTACAGCGGCGATAGACATAGTACGTATTTCTATGCTGAGTATCGAATATCAGGCATACCTTCCATCTTTCGATGGTATGCCGCATTATTTTCTGACCAGTATCCCTAGAGCATTTTACGAATGATATCTACCAGTTCTCCCTTGGTAATGGGAACACCCATTACTTTGTTGAATGCCTTAGCATCGATGAGGTATTCATCGCGTATGATCTTAATCAGCTGTCCGTTGTTGATCTCAGGAATCAATACATGGTCAAAGTTTTTCAGGATCTCACCCAGGTTCGACGGGAAGGGGCGGAGATAGCGCAGGTGTGCATGGCTCACCGGGTAACCCTCCTCCAATAACTGCAACACAGCACTCTTGATGGCTCCATAGGTTGAACCCCATCCCAGCACCAATACCTTACCTTTTTCCGGACCACATTCCAATTCCTGTTTGGGAATGTAATGAGCGATCTTATCTACCTTACCCTGGCGAACATTCACCATGTGCTGGTGGTTCTCCGGATCATAGCTGATATTACCGGTAATATCTTGTTTCTCGATGCCACCGATGCGATGTTCCAGTCCCGGTGTACCCGGAATGGCCCAGGCACGTGCCAGTTTCTCATCCCTGCGGTAGGGTTGGAATTTTGGCTCATCGGCATCCAGTTCTTTTTTGAAATTAACTTTTATCTCTGGCAGGTCGGCAGATTGGGGGAAGCGCCAGGGTTCCGCACCATTGGCGATATAACCATCGCTCAGTAAGATGACAGGTGTCATATGCTGAACCGATATGCGTACGGCCTCATAAGCCATGTTAAAACAATCACTAGGTGTTGAACAGGCGATCACGGGCATCGGACATTCTCCATTTCTGCCATAGTAAGCCTGCAGCAGGTCACTTTGTTCTGTTTTCGTGGGCAATCCGGTAGAAGGACCGCCTCGTTGAATGTTGATCACCACCAGTGGTATTTCCAACATCACTGCCAGACCCATCGCTTCGGTTTTAAGGGCCATACCGGGACCGGATGTAGTGGTGATACCCAGGCTGCCTCCGTAACTGGCACCTATGGCAGCAGTAATGGCAGCAATCTCATCTTCTCCCTGAAATGTTTTTACACCAAAATTTTTATAGCGGCTCATATCGTGTAAGATATCAGAGGCCGGTGTGATCGGGTAGGCACCCAGGAAGATAGGTAATCCGCTCTTCTCACTGGCAGCTACCAGTCCCATCGAGAGCGCTTGGTTACCCATGATGCTACGATAAGTACCGGGTTTCATTTTTGCTTTCTCCACCACATAGCGGGAAGCGTATGCTTCGGTGGTTTCGCCATAGTGGTAGCCTGACTGCAACACTTTGATGTTGCTATTTAAGATCACTTCTTTCTTCCCGAATTTTTCGCGCAGGAAGCTGATCGTACTATCGAGGTTGCGGTTGTACATCCAATAGATAAAGCCCAGTACAAACATGTTCTTGGCGCGATCTCTTTCTTTATTTCCTAACTCGGTGAATTCTTTCAGCGCTTCCCGCGTCAGCTTGGTAACATCGATTTTAATCACCTCAAAACTCTCAAGACTGCCGTCTTCCAGCGGATTGACGCCTTCGGGATAATTTGCAAGGCGTAAGTTTTTTGCGTCGAAGCCATCTATGTTGACGATGATCTTACCACCGGGTTTGATGGCTTTCAGGTTTACTTTCAATGCAGCAGCATTCATAGCAACCAGCACATCAGCGATATCGCCCGGGGTAAATACTTTATTGGAAGAAAAATGCAGTTGGAATCCACTCACACCCGGCAGCGTACCGATGGGGGCCCTGATCTCTGCAGGGAAGTCGGGAAAAGTGGCCAGGTCGATACCCAACATGGCAGTATTATTGGTAAACTGCTGACCGGTTAATTGCATACCGTCTCCACTGTCGCCTGCAAACTTGATCACCACGTCTTGTAAAATCGTCTCTTTCATGCTGATATATTAAAAATAAAAGTGCATAAAGATAATATTTCCTGTCTTTTACCTCACGCCTTTTTTCTTGCTCTGGGGCACCTATTTTTAAGCGCCCGCGGGTCCCTTCGGGGCAAAATTGCCATCCGCCATACGTCAGGCTGTCAGCGTCCCGATTATGGTACGTTTTTTGGATATACTCATGGGTGTAAGGGGAAATGCTAAGCGAGAAAGCAGCTGGATTTAACAATTTCTGCCGCTCGGCTGGCTACTCCAAACAAGGCGAAATCAGTATATTTGTACTACAAAATCTAATCATTATGGCTCTTTTTGAATCTGGTAATCCGACATTGACGGAAAAGATGTTGAACAAAGGTCTGACACTGGATGCTGCCCGCCAGGGTGTGATGACAGTTCGCGGCACCATTATGAAGTTTGGCTTTATGCTGGCTTTGTTAATTGCTGCTGCAGCTTTCAACTGGCATTTGTTTCAGGAAGGCAAACCCGCTACCATGCAGACGTTGATGATGGTGGGAATTTTTGGCGGATTGATTCTTGCTATTGCCATTGTATTTAAGCCCGGTTGGGCCAAGTACATTGCTCCGCTGTATGCGATACTGGAAGGTCTGTTTATTGGAGGTATCTCCGTTATTTTGAATGAGGCTTTTGCCGAGAAATATCCCGGACTGATCATGCAGGCGGTGGGCCTCACTTTCGGTGTAGCCATCTCCGTATTCTTACTCTATAACTTCCGCATAATACGCGCCACACAGCGTTTCCGCTCTGTCATCATCGCTGCAACGATGGGCATAGCCCTTTTCTATCTGCTCACGATGATACTTGGCTGGTTTGGCGTGAACGTTAGTTTCATGAATGACAGCAGCATGTTGAGCATTGGCATTAGCTTATTTGTTGTAGCCATCGCTGCCTTGAATCTTATTCTCGATTTCGATATGATTGAGCAGGGAGCTGATCGTGGTTTGCCGGCTGACATGGAGTGGTATGGTGCATTTGGTCTCATGGTAACCATTGTTTGGTTATACATGGAGATCCTGCGATTACTCAGTAAAGTGGCCCGCAGAGACTAATACCTGTTGTTATACATCTACTATTCAAGCCACCTCCGGGTGGCTTTTTTTATGCATGTTTCCTGCCGGTTTGACCCGTACAACCTGTAGATTTGTAGAACAAATAAGCCCATGCAGTTTCAGCGACAACCTTATTCCAACGATGAATTAATTGACTTGTATCGCCGGCTGCTGTTGCCGCGGATGATCGAGGAAAAAATGCTCGTTTTGTTGCGGCAGGGCAAGATTAGCAAATGGTTCAGTGGCATTGGCCAAGAAGCTATTTCGGTAGGGGTTACACAAGCATTGAATAGGAAGGATTGGATCATGCCGTTACACCGCAACCTGGGTGTATTCACATCGCGGGATATGCCGCTGCATCGTCTGTTTCAGCAATGGCAGGGCCATAAGGAAGGCTACAGCAAGGGCAGGGAGCGCAGCTTTCATTTTGGCAGCAGCGAACATCGCATTTGTGGTATGATTTCTCACTTAGGTCCGCAGCTCGCCCTGGCGGATGGTGCCGCATTGGCCCATCAACTCAAGGAGGAGCCCTTGGTAGCGGTAGCTTTTACGGGGGATGGCGGAACCAGCGAGGGTGATTTTCATGAGGCATTGAATGTAGCAGCAGTTTGGAACCTGCCTGTCATCTTTATCATTGAAAACAATGGATATGGTCTGAGTACGCCGGTGAGTGAACAATATCGTTGCAAGCAACTGGCTGATAAGGGGGTGGGTTATGGGATGGATAGTGTGGTGATTGATGGTAACAACGTGCTGACTGTACATGATACCATTCGTGGTGTTCGGGCGTATTGTCTGCGGGAGAAAAAGCCTTATCTCATTGAGTGCATGACTTTCCGCATGCGCGGACATGAAGAAGCCAGCGGCACTAAATATGTTCCCAAAGAGCTGATGGAAGAATGGGGGCGGAAGGACCCGATAAAAAACTATGAGCAATTTTTGATACAGGAAGGCGTCATCACTGAAATGCAGGTGGCCGCCATTCGCCATGAATATAAGGCATATATCGAAGCCGAATTGCTGCTCGCAGAGCAGGTACAGCCAATGGTTCCCGATACCTCGGAAGAAGTGCAGGATGTATATGCTGTACGAACATCAGCATCTGTACTGTTGGATTCGCCCCCGGCGGATGCCAAGGAAAAGCGCATGATAGATGCGATTCAGGAGGCATTGGTGCAAAGCATGGAACGGGATTCCCGATTGGTGTTGATGGGACAAGATATTGCGGAGTATGGTGGCGCGTTTAAAGTGACGGAGGGACTGATGGCGCGTTTCGGTAAGCAACGGGTGCGCAATACGCCGCTGTGTGAGAGTGCCATTGTGGGGGTTACTTTAGGACTCGCATTGGAAGGTATACCCAGTGTGATGGAGATGCAGTTTGCTGATTTTGTCACCGTGGGATTTAATCAGATCGTTAATAACCTGGCCAAGATTCATTATCGTTGGGGTCAGTCTGCCCCGGTGGTGATTCGAATGCCAACGGGAGCGGGCGTTGGTGCCGGGCCATTTCATTCGCAGAGCAATGAGGCTTGGTTCACGCATGTGGCCGGCTTAAAAGTAGTATATCCTTCCGGGGCGTATGATGCCAAGGGCTTGCTCAATGCTGCTATTCAGGATCCCAATCCGGTCATGTATTTCGAGCACAAGGTGCTTTATAGAAGCCAATCCGAACCCGTGCCGGATGCCTATTATGAAGTAGAGATCGGGAAAGCCAGGATAGTGCAAGAGGGGGAAGATATTACGGTGATCACGTATGGTGCCGGGGTGCATTGGGCGATGGACTATCAGCGAAGTCATCCGGAGGTTTCTCTGCAGGTTGTTGACTTACGTAGTTTACTTCCATTGGATTATGAGGCCATTCGATTGTCGGTAGCTAAGACAGGTAAGGTATTGATTTTGCATGAAGACAACCTGATTGGGGGTATCGGTGGTGAGATAGCTGCCTGGATTGCAGCACATTGTTTTGAATGGCTCGATGCGCCGGTGTTACGCTGTGCGTCATTGGATACGCCGGTACCTTTCAATGTGGTGTTGGAAAAAAATTATTTGGCGGAAAGCCGGCTCGAAGCGAGTATACAGCAATTGTTACAGTATTAATTTGACGCTCTATGCCTTCATTGGCTTCACTTTTGTATGTATTCCCCGACCTAACTGAAAGCGCTTTTTTTCGAATGAGTTCGAATGTGTGGAGCCGAATGGAAATTTTTGAGCGCTGGCTTTTCTTATATTTTTTATTGTTGGGCATTCTTTGGTTATGGAAGGTGGAGTGGTCTGAGTGGAAGCAAAAAAAGACCGGTAAGCAGCGTGACAAGAAGGATGGAGCGCCCCAATTGATGGTGAGTAAGGCAGCTTATGTGAGGGAGGTGTTGAGTTGGTGCCGTCAGCACTTAGGAGAACCAGCCAAGGGGGTACGAGTACCTGAATTGAAGATTTCTTATTATCCGCACCGGAAGCGACATGGCGTATATTATTCTGCGGGAAAGGCGATTCGTATATACGTGAATAACCATCCCGGAATTGCGCATCTCACTGATACAATCTTGCATGAGTATGTACATTTTTTGGAGATTCGCACCCATGTCCAACAGAAAGAGTATGATCACCACATCCGGCAGGTGGGGTATGACAGCAATCCTTATGAGGTGTCAGCCCGGCGCAAGGCGGCTGCGCATGTGCGGGCGTGTTTGAGCGACATGAAAAGCCGCGGATTTGTTCGATAATTGTTTTATCAAGATTTCGTTTTTCACATATAATTTTTTTTGCAGACTTAAAGCAATCTAATTTAATGGTAGTCTTCTAATCAGGAAAAACCCTGTTTTTTATGCCAACTTGTTTTTATATTATTGTTAAAATATATATTCCTAAATTTTAAACTTAACTTATGTCAACCGAAAACAATTTTGAGTTTGTTCAGCAATTGGTTTTTACAATTACAAAAGCAAAACTAACTAGGGTATTAGAAAATGTTAGTGATGATGGTGATGTGAAAATTACAGTTGGTATCACAAGTGACCAAAAAATTCACATTGCTGCGTCACCCTTTCTGGCACCTATAGATTTTTCAGATGATAGTCAAGCTGAAGCAACCACACAAGGTACAGAGCAAAAAACTGTAATGGCAAAGTCCGGTAGAGTTTTTTCCTCTGAAGGTTCTGCCGGCAATAGTGGAGGTGAGATGGAATTAGGTTGCCCTAATCCTCCGGGAGGCTGCAGATAATCAGCTTTTTCATTAAATTTTCATTCAGGCGAGGGGGTGTGTAGGCATCTTTTCGCCTGAATGCTTTTGTACAACCCATAATTTTTATCAGCGATGTTTCATCTATATTTTTTAGATAGCGGCCATCATTTCTTTAAAAAACTTTCGGAGCTGATACCTATTTTCTATTTGGACTGTATTGGTTTAGGATTGGCATTAATTATCTTTTCAATACTTTATAAAAGGGTTACCTTCAAGGGAAAGCTATATGCTTTTCTGTATAGTTTAATTTTTTTTGTATGTACTGCATTTGCTTCTTTTTTAAGTTTTAAAGACTTATATAACAACTGGATCTATGATCTTGTGCCATTATTGTTGAGTATTCCATTGTATTTTTTTTATCGTTCACAGGCGTTAACTCTCCTTAGTAAACGAATCAACCTAATTGCATTTTTAGCGATATTGATCGTTTATGCAATTACGTGGAGACGGGCAATTGATATACCCTTTAATGCTGAGTATTATCTTGTTTTTGCTCTTTTCATAATGATTAACTCAGTGATTTATCTATTTCAGGAGCTGAATCATATGACTGGCATTGAGACACATAAAAAAATCGAGTTTTGGTTTATTGCAACGCTCTTCTTTTATGCAAGTGTTTGTTCTCTTTTATGGTCAGTATTTAGTTATTTAAGCAGTTTGCCTGTGTCTCAAACCAAAACTATCATTCCGGGACTAGTTTGGTCTTATTGTCATAATACTATTTTATTTATTCAATCTTTAGTATTTTCACTTATCCTAATATGGAACAGGAAAAAATTGTAATACCTATCATTTTGGGGGCCTTCTTTTTTGCCCTGTTCTTTTTATTTTTTCTTGTACTGATTATTTTTTATTTCCGTAAGCTTTTTAAAATGCGGGCTGAAAGAGAGCAACTGGAAGCACAAATCGCAGAAGAAGTAAATAATGCCCGCAACGAAATTCAACAGCTTACCCTAAACAATATTAGCCAGGAAATTCATGATAACGTGGGGCAATTGCTTAGCCTGGCTAAAATGCAACTGAACCTGATCGAAGAAGCTCCGGAAAAAGATGGTAACCTGATCCGGGAGACCAAAGAGAACATCAGCAAAGCCATGTCAGACCTGCGCGACCTCGCGAAAGGCATGAGCAGTGACAGAATCAAAGTCCTGGGCTTATATGATTCAGTAACACAGGAAGCTGAGCGCATCAGTAAGGTTGGGGCATTCACGATCGAAGTGAATTGCAGTGGTGATAAAAAAGAACCCAATCATCAAAAGCAGCTCGTGATCTTCCGGGTAATTCAGGAATGTTTTCAAAATATCATCAAGCATGCCCAGGCAACAGAAGTAAATATCTTTTTCACTTACCAGCCCGGCAGCATGGATATCTCTATTCAGGATAATGGCAGGGGGTTTGAATTCAATCCTGAAAAATTTGGCTCCGCTACCGGCGGACTTGGACTGATGAACCTCTTCAACCGGGTGAACTTAGTGGGCGGTACGGCTAAAGTGAACAGCGCACCCGGAAAAGGTACGCAGGTTCTGTTATACATTCCATTGTGAGCAAGTGTTGCCACCGTTGCTGCCCTCTTAAAAAGTCTTACCTTTTCTGTGTGAAATCAATATTTTATCGGCAAATCCTGGTGGGATTGCTACTCTTGCCTTTGCTCTTGTCAGCCCAAGAAAAACCAAGCGGAACCAGCCTTGTGCTGCTTGGCACCGGCACCCCATTTGCCGACCCCGATCGCTCCGGGCCCTCCCTCGCCATCGTCGTTGATGAGACAGCTTATGTGGTGGACTGTGGTCCGGGTGTGGTGAGACGTGCAGCAGCCATAGCAAAAAAAAATAACCTGCCGGCACTTCGCCCCGACCGGTTAACAAGACTCTTCCTCACCCATTTACATTCCGACCATACTGCCGGCTATAGTGACTTTATTTTTACGCCCGCCGTACTCGACAGAAATCAGCCTTTAAAGGTGGTAGGTCCACCCGGTACCCGTCGCATGACAAAGCATTTACTGAAAGCGTATTCGGAGGATATAGATGTACGCATTCAGGGGTTGGAAATGGGGAATGCAGCCGGTTATCGGGTAGAAGTAAAAGAAGTGACACAAGGAGAAATTTATCGCGATGACAACCTGCGGGTAGAGGCTTTTGAGGTGCAGCATGGTAGCTGGAAGCATGCATTAGGATATCGCTTTACCACAAAGGATAAAGTGATTGTTGTTTCGGGCGATTGTACTTATAGTGAATCGCTGATCGCCATGGCAAAAGGCTGTGACATACTCGTGCACGAAGTTTATTCGATGGCGGGACTGCAAAAAAGAGAAGAGCGCTGGCAGAAATACCATTCAACCTTTCATACATCCACTGAACAACTTGCTTCCATTGCACAACAAGTAAAACCCGGACTATTGGTGCTTACCCACCAGCTTACTTTTGGCAGCAGTTTTGACAGTTTGCTGGAAGAAATAAGAAAAACATATCAGGGTAAGGTAGTTAACGGAGCGGATGGCGATGTATTCTGATGGTAGAAAAGGAAAGTGCTTAAAATCTTGCTATTTTTAATAACAGAAAAATGATCCGGCGACTTGCTACACCCCCCAGCTGCTCCTTGCCTGCCGCCGGATCATGATGCAAAGCTGAACGGTCAGTCTGTAATCTATTGGTAGTCTCAAAAATTTTTTATGCCAGTCAATAAAAATGCTCTTTTGCGCTATTATGCCATTGATGCCTGTCTGAATAACAGCATGCGGCCTTATCCCAACCTGGAGCAGCTGCGTCGACACGTAATGCGGCAATTGGAAATTGATATTTCAATATCCATGCTCAACAAAGACATGGCACAGATGCGCGACTTATATGATGCACCAATCAAATATGACAAGGTGCGAAGAGGGTATTGCTATGAGCAACAGGGGTATTCAATTAAAAAGTTGCCTTTGTCGGAAGATCAGATCGCGGCCCTCGATTATTCCACCGCCCTGCTGCAGCAATTAAAAGGTAGTCGCATCTTCGAGCAGTTTGAGTCTGCCATCAACCGGCTGATTGAAGGCTACCGGGTCAGTAAACTGCTCGGGAAGTCGGAAAAACAACTAATACAGGTGGAGGAGCCGGTAAAAACAGGGGGCAATGAATGGCTGGAACCCCTGCTACGAGCTATTGTGCACCGCCGCGCCCTTGAAATTACTTATGCCCGCTATGGCGCAACACCCAAAGTGCATACCTTATCACCTTACCTGATCAAAGCCTATCGAAATCGTTGGTACGTGGTGGGGTATTCAACAACACCGAAAAATGTGCTGATATTCTCGCTTGACCGTATCACCGATGTTCGAAAGTCGACACAGGCTTTCTATGAAGCACCCGGTTTTCAACCTGACGATTATTTCCGTTATTCGTTTGGTATCACCCATGTGCATGGGGCGCAGCCGGAAAAAATGGTGCTTGCCTTCGATAAAGTTCAGTCACCCTATATAATGGCACAGCCACTTCACCATTCACAAAAGGTAATTGAAAACACCCCCGATGGCGTAGTTATTGAATTGAGGGTATATGATACGCCCGAATTGCTGATGACCCTCCTGGGATACGGAAACGGCGTGGAAGTAAGGTCGCCCGCATCGCTTAGAGAAAAAATCAAGGAAATAATTCAGAAGATGCAGTCAGTCTATCAATAGGTGGCAGAGTGAACCCTTACTTTTGTGCTCTAAACATTTTCTATGGAACCTACTGCTTTGATGTACGTTATTATCGCCCTGGTGGGCGTGCTGCTCGGCTATCTGATTGCTCATCAGTTACAAAAGTCTTCCCGTAAAATACTGGAAGAAAATACCTTACGACTCGATGAATTGCTTCGGATAGAAAAAGAAGCGCATGCAGCGGTACGCATTCGTATGGAAGGGGCTGAAAAGCAGGGCCTTTTATTAGATGAAAGATTGAATACCACCCGTCAGCAATTAGAAGAAGCTAAAAAGGCACAGCAGCAGATCAGCGATGCCATGAAGAATGAGATTGAAATACTGGCGACCCGCCTCATTCATGGTAATACCAAACAGCTGGTAGATAAGAATGAGGAGAAATTGGGACAACTACTGCAGCCCTTGCAACAGGAGCTGACAGGGTTTAAAAAAGCGGTACAGGATGCTTACCAGAAAGAGTCCAACGAAAGATTCAGTCTATCTAAAGAAATAGAGAAGCTCGTGCAAAGCTCCGTGCGCGTGAGTGAGGAAGCCAATAACCTGGCTTCGGCCCTGAAGGGTAACTCAAAAACGATGGGTGATTGGGGGGAGATGGTTTTAGAAACCCTCCTGGAGCACAGCGGACTGATCAAGGATCGCAATTATTTTCTGCAGCAATATCTGAAAGATGCTTCGGGCAAGGTGATAAAAGATGAAGACGGGAACATGCTGCAACCCGATGTAATGATTGTTTATCCCGATCAGCGCCGCGTGATCATCGATGCTAAGGTTTCGCTCATAGCCTGGGACAGATATGTAAATGCTACCGACAGTGACGAAAAAGACAAGGCACTGCAAGAGCACCTGGCTTCCATGTACCGACACATGGATGGCCTCTCCAAGAAAAAATATGGTCGTTATGCTGAGGCACTCGACTATGTACTGATGTTTGTACCTATCGAGCCCGCTTTTCTCGAAGCCATGAAAAAAGATGAAACACTTTGGAAAAAAGCATACGATAAAAATATCATGCTGGTGTGCCCGACCAACCTGATGGCAGTTCTGAAAATCGTAGCTGATCTCTGGCGTATTGAAAAACAGAACCAGCATGCCATTACCATAGCGGAAAAGGCGGGTGCTCTCTACGATAAGTTTTGTGGCTTCCTAGACAACATGGATGGGGTGAAGAAAAAGCTGAAGGAAGCCAACGACACTTTTGAAGATGCCTACAAGCAATTTTATACCGGCAGAGGAAGTCTTATTACCCGTGCGGAAGAATTGAAAAAAATGGGTGCCACGACTACCAAGCACATTGCAGATAAATTAATCAAACAAACGCCCGAAGGTTCTTTCGAACTTCCCCCCGCCGATGAGCCTGCCGCCTAAGCATATTCTTTCCAAATCTACTTTTCTCTATGGCTGGCAATGCAGTCTACGCCTTTGGCTGCATAAGTTCCGTCCCGAGTTAAAAGATCCGATCGACGAAGGGCAGCAGCAGTTATTTGATGCAGGCACCCGGCTTGGTATGCTGGCACGCGACTTGTTTCCGGGCGGACAAGATGCTTCGCCACCGGAACCCTATCAATATGCTTTATCTGTAAAAAAAACTGCGGAGTTTTTAGCAGCAGGAATTACTGTTATTTATGAAGCAGCATTTCAATATGAGGGATTACTGTGCGCGGTAGATATACTCGTAAAAAAAGATGGACACTGGTATGCCTATGAAGTAAAGAGCACCACCCAGGTGAAGGAAGTGTATAAATTGGATGCTGCTTTTCAGTATTATGTGATCACCGGTGCCGGACTCAACCTGGCAGCTTTCTCCCTGATTTATGTCAACAATAAATATATACGGAAGGGGCAGTTGCAGTTGAATGAATTATTTACTACCGAAGAACTGACCAAAGACTTGCTATCCTGGCAAGCACCTGTTGGGGAGAAATCGGCGACCTTGAAAACAATGCTCCTGGAAAAGAAGGAGCCCGTGGAAGTACTTCCCGGACAACAATGTAACCGACCTTATCGTTGTGATTTTTATACGCACTGTCATGCAAGTGAAGTCATCACAGATTCCCCACAGCGCAGTAAGGTAATACAAAGGGCACCACTGCAGCAATGGATAGCCTCCATTCACTATCCCATTTTCTTCCTCGATTTTGAGGCATGGAACTCGCCTGTTCCCCAACAAGATGGGCATTGGCCCTTCCGACCCATTTGCTTTCAATATGCAGTATATATTCAGCGCGCCCCCGGATCGGCATTGGAATACTACCATTATCTGGCACCCGATATTCGCGAGCCGGGCCATCTGTTATTTGATCATTTATTGGAAGTGTTGGGCACCACCGGTACCATTGTAGTGTACAATGCCACTTTTGAGCGGACCAGGTTACTTGAACACGTTCGTGATTGTCCTGAACGTGCAGTCGCTATCCAAGCGATTAACAGTCGCATGGTCGATCTGATGGAAGTTTTTACGAAGGGGTATTACTATCATCCTGCCATGGGTAGTGCGCTTACACTTAAAGCGGTGATGGCAGCCATATCACCCGGCAATAATCATTCCCGGTTAACGATCAATAATGGCATGAATGCCGGGGCTGCATTTTTCCGGCTGCAGTATGAATCTGACGCTGAAAAAATCCGTTCCGTTCGCAGCGCGCTGGAAGATTATTGCGCCATGGATACCTATGCCATGTTTATCATACTCGAACACCTGCGTGTGTTGATTACAACGGAGCCATAAGTGAATATACCCGCATAAAAAGTTTAATTTTATACGCTTGCAGCAGCGGACTGCCTTCTCATCTCAAATTTTTCTTTCATGCAACAGGTTACTACATTCATCCAGCGGATAATTTTCAGCAGTTTGATTGCTGTATGCTTTGTTAACCTCAATTATGCTCAAACATTGTTGCCCGGCTATGATAAAGATGAGCTCGCCGAGATCATGACCGTATCGGTTAGAACGGGTAGTGGAGTCCGTTATTTCACGGATAGCAATTACGTTGCTTCACCTACACGTTTCAAGCGAACGTATAGTTCACCAGAGTTGGGACTAATGAATAAGTGGGAATTGTGGACGGATGGGAAGTCCACTGCCGTAATAACGGTACGCGGCACCGTGCCAGAACCGGATAGCTGGCTGGTGAATTTTTATGCTGCCATGATACCTGCTAAAGGCACCATTATATTACCTGGTGCCGATACGGTGAATTATCAGGTAGCCGATCATCCCAGGGCAGCGGTGCATGTAGGATGGATGATCAGCACGGCCTATCTCTCCCGAGATATTCAACCCCGGCTGGATTCACTCTTTGCAAAAGGGTATAGACAATTAATCATTACCGGCCACAGCCAGGGGGGTGGTATATCCTATTTACTGACGGCCTTCCTGCGACAGCAGCAAAAAAAGGGAGCGCTACCTGCTGCTTGGCAGATGAAAACATATTGTACGGCTGCTCCCAAGCCGGGAAATTTATTCTTTGCCTACGATTATGAAGCTGCCACAGCAGGCGGCTGGGCGATGAATGTGGTGAATGCAGCGGATTGGGTGCCGGAATTGCCGATCACAGTTCAAACAGTGGCTGATGCCAATGATGTTAATCCGTTTAACGGGGTAGATGACATGATTAAAAAACAAAAGATTCCAACCCGGTGGGCTGCCCGATATGTTTATAACCGCATCGAAAAGCCAACGCGCAGAGCACAGAAAAATTTTGAGAAATACCTGGGGAAATTATTAGGGAAACGCGTGGAGGGAAAGCTGCAGGGTCTGCAGGTGCCGGCTTTTGTGCATAGCTCTAATTATGTAAGAACGGGGTTAACCATCGTATTACAGCCCGATGCAGCATATTATGCGAAGTTTCCGGATAGTGACAAGCAGATCTTTGTGCATCACTTTCATCATCCTTATATCTATCTCGTAAAAAAAGGATTGCTGGAAAAATCAGTTAACGGTTTTGCAACTCCTGAATAAGCATAAGTCCTTATTTCTGTTGACTCAATGTAGGATAGCTTATGCCTAATTGCTCGAGGTAGCTATTATATTTTGTTGGATCATAGTAGAAGGGTTTCATCTTCTCGCGGTGGTTTTCCATAATCTCCTTATTCAGGTAAATAGGCGGTGAATCTTTGGCATTAATAAATGGAATGTATTGTTGTTTTTTAGTCTGAACATTCGAAAAATAGTCTTTCGCTTGTGCTAAGATTGCAGGGGTGGTCATCAGGTCTATCAATGTGAGTGCTGTTGCTTTGGCACCGGCAACACATCCTTTGTGTGCAATGGGAGTAGCCATTGCAATGGCATCGCCCCAATGATGTCCTTTGGTGCCTTGAATATTTGCCGGATAGCGGAGAACAATGGTCGGAACATTCCAAGAAATATCAGCAATATCATCCGACCCTCCACCCCAGGAGAATGCAACCGATCCTTTCAGGGTATCAATAGTCTTTCTCATTCCTTTGATTGGCCTTCCCTGGTTATCTTTTTCAGGCGCCTCCAAAAGCTTTTGAACTGCCAGTGCCAGTTCTTCATCTTCTTCCGACCATGTCGGCATGCCCACCCGCAGAATATTTTTATACATAGCTTCTGCGAGGGGCTTATTGAAATGTCCGGGCCAGGCAGTTCCAAGAATGTTATATGTCATTTTAGTATCAGTCATCATTGCTGCACCTTGAGCTATTTTGATGCCGGACTGGTAATTTTTGAATATATCATCGTAAGTTCTTTCTCTAAAATAATACCATACACTTGCTTTGGATGGAACAACATTGGGTTGGTCACCGCCATCACGAATAACGTAGTGAGATCGTTGTGTGGGCTTTAAATGTTCCCGCTTGAAATTCCAACCCACATTCATCAGTTCTACTGCATCGAGTGCACTCTTTCCTCTCCAGGGAGCACCAGCTGCATGGGCTGCATCACCCTCGAAATCAAAATTCACACTTACCAGTCCGTTCCCGCCATTATCTCCATAATCAGTTGAAAAATCACTGCTCACATGGGTGAATATGCAGGCGTCTACATTTTTGAAATAGCCATCACGAATGTACCAGGCTTTGCTTGCCACCAGTTCTTCAGCAACCCCCGGCCAAATGACAAGCGTGCCGGGGATTTTGTTTTCTTCCATGATCTTCTTTACTGCAATGGCAGCATAGATAATTACAGCTTGCCCTGAATTGTGCCCCTCACCATGTCCGGGCGCACCATCAACAATCGGAGATCTAAAAGCAACTCCGGGTTTTTGCGAGGCCTTAGGGATACAATCTATGTCACTGCCCAACGCAATTACAGGACTTCCGGTGCCCCATTTGGCCATCCATGCCGTGGGAATCCCTGAAATTTCTTTTTGCACTTCGAATCCATTTTTTGTCAGTATATCAGTCAAGTAACGAGACGTTTCAAACTCCTGGAATCCTAGCTCACCAAAGCTGAACACCATGTCGACCATCTCCTGAATATTTTTTGCTTTTAGCTGAACTTGTTCCAATGCAGCTTTTTTTAAGCTTTCTTTCCAGAGTGAATCTTGTTTTTTCTGCGCCCATAACAAGGTGGGGAGGATGACTATGATGCATACCAATAGAAGCTTTTTCATATAGACGATTTGAATGAATAAGTGCTTAGGTAAATGTAATTAAATAATCGGGCGTTCTATTTATTTCCTGCACTCGTTTTAAGAGAAGTTTTCTTCATAAACATGAAATTTGTTGTCACATTTCACTAACTTTCTACCAAACTTTTCGATATGCTTCGTCGCTTCTTCTCCGGATTGATTTGCCCTTTGCTCGCTATTATGTTTATAACGCCGCTGCGTGCTCAGGTGAAAGACAGTCGTCCCATCATAGGTCGCTGGGACTTAACCGTTCAAATGGATCGGGTAGCGCCCTCCTGGCTGGAAGTAAAGTTGTCGGGATTGAAAACATTGGTGGGATATTTTGTGGCGGAAGGCGGCAGTGCGCGACCGATTTCTGAAGTGAAATATGACAATGGAAAGGTCAGCTTTTCCATCCCCACGCAGTGGGATGTAAGCACCAATCCCATGGTATTTGAGGGCGTTCTGGAGAATGAGCAATTGAGTGGGTTTATCACTACTCCCAGGGGGGCACGATATCCCTTTACCGGTGTTCGGGCACCCTTGCTGAATAGAACAACACCTGTAGTTTGGGGAAAGCCTATTCCATTGTTCAATGGTAAAAACCTCGATGGTTGGCACATGTCAGGCAAAGAGCAACAGTGGGTGGCAGAAGATGGCCTACTGAAAAATCCCCGCTCCGGGTCGAACATTATTACAGATGCTCAATTCACTGACTTCAAGTTGCACATAGAATTTCGTTATCCTGCCGGCAGCAACAGTGGTGTATATCTCCGCGGCAGATATGAAGTACAGGTAGAAGATAATTATGGATTAGAACCTTCTTCCACCCTATTTGGTGGTGTATATGGGTTTCTCACCCCCAATGAAATGGTGGCAAAGAAGCCGGGTGAGTGGCAGACCTATGATATTACACTCATTGGCAGAAGGGTGACTGTTGTGGCCAATGGCAAAGCAATTATCGCAGATCAGATCATTCCGGGTATCACCGGTGGTGCACTTGACAGCAAGGAAGGAGAGCCCGGCCCCATTTATCTGCAGGGCGACCATGGTCCGATCGAATACAGAAACATCATTCTAACGCCTGCCAAATCGTGAGCCTCCTTCAATTAGTTGGCCAAATACTTGCCTCACCATTCATTATAATGGTTCGAATTTATCAGTATGGTATTTCTCCCCTGATGGGGCCGAAGTGTCGATACACACCGAGCTGCTCGCAATATGCTGTTACAGCATTAAGTCGGTTTGGATTATTTAAGGGAGGTTGGCTGGCGATCAAGCGTATCAGCAGCTGCCACCCCGGGGGAGGAGAAGGATATGACCCCGTACCTGATAAGTGAATTATTTTTTAATCGGTTGCGTGAGCACCTCCAGTTTGCCAATCGTTTCCCGCACTTCGCGGATACTGTAAAAGCGATATACTTCCGGCATGGCACCATCTTTAGCATACGCGGAAGTCATTTTATGGTAGGGGCCTACAATTTCCGCATCTAAATTGGGCGTGATCAGTGCTGCCTGGTTGGGCAGGATATAAAAATTGCGATTCGCAGCGGAAACATTCTTTCCTTCCACCAGTAGTTTCAGCGAATCCAATTTATGAAGAATGGTCGCCTGTGAGATGACCTGACCTGCATTTTCAGCAGATACATAATTCTGCTGGCTGCCCAGGATGGTGTCATTTTTTACATTCACTACATAAATACCATTTTCTTTTAGCTCAATGGAGGCTTTTCCTGCAGGGGATTCCAGGCTCCAGCTGCTGCGACCTGTTAACAGTGTGGTTTCTTCGTGGCCACCGCCATCTTTTGATTGTATGGTTCCCGCTTCTTCCTGAATGGTGGCCGGACCTTTACTTAAAATAACCAGTCGCTTGTTATTGCAGGAGGTAAGGATAAGAAGTACTGCAAGACAGGTAAGGAGTTGTTTCATAAAGCAAAAATAAAGGGCTGCTGTTTTGCAGCAGCCCGGTGGTTGAATGATTTATTGAGCGGCAGCGAATCGCTCGGCCACTTTATTCCAGTTCACTACATTCCAGAAGGCGGCAAGGTATTCTGCTCTTCTGTTTTGGTATTTCAGGTAGTAGGCATGCTCCCAAACATCAGCGCCCAGGATAGGTGTGCCTTTGGTTTCTGCTACATCCATCAGCGGATTGTCTTGATTGGGTGTAGAGCAGATCTCCAGCTTGCCATCTTTTACAATCAGCCAGGCCCAGCCACTGCCAAAGCGGGTCATACCAGCATTGGCAAACTTTTCTTTGAAGGCATCGAATGAACCAAAAGCGGCTGTTATTGCATCGCCGAGTGGTCCGGCAGGACTACCGCCAGCGTTGGCTGCCAGGCTCTCCCAGAAAAATGTGTGGTTCCAGTGACCACCTCCATTGTTTCTTACTGCGGCACTGATGCTGCCGGCAGCAGCCACCAACTCCAGTAAGCTTTTACCCTCGTGGGCAGAGCCTGCAACAGCTTTATTCAGATTATCTACGTAAGCCTGGTGGTGCTTGCCATGGTGGATCTGCATGGTCAGGGTATCGATATGCGGTTCCAGCGCATCGTGGGCATAAGGAAGTGGAGCCAGCGTAAAAGACATAATTTTTATTTTTTAGAGGTGAAAACGATGGTACAAAATTAGGTGGCTTATGCCATTCATGCAGTGCTCTTCTGTTAATTGTTCCAGATTTCGACAATCTGAGTAAAACTCAGCGCTTGTTCCGGAAGAAACGGGTCATCAGCTCTGCGCATTCTACCTCGCGGATGCCACCCAGCAGTTCGGTGGAAGGATGCAGGGGCCAATGAGGATTGGTTTTTGAGCGAAATCCATTCTTGGGGTCGGAAGCGCCATATACCACTCGACCAATCTTCCCCCAGAAGAGGGCACCGCAGCACATTAAACAGGGCTCCAGGGTTACATACAGGGTTGCGTCGGGCAGGTATTTCGTGCCCAACAGATGAAAGGCACTGGTGAGTGCCAGCATTTCCGCATGTGCCGTGGCATCCGTCAATTTCTCTACCTGATTATGACCACGGGCTATGATGCGGTTTTGCATCACAACAACAGCGCCCACCGGTACTTCATCGGCTTCGAAAGCCATGTTGGCCTGTACCAGTGCCTGCTGCATGAAATAATGATCATCCGGTATAGAAAACTGCATGGTAGACTAGATAAAAAAACTGCGGCATGAGCCGCAGCAAAGGTAGTGAGGGTCGTTCACAAAAATCAGCGTGACTTGATCCGGATATTGCGGTACCAGACATCATCACCGTGGTCTTGCAATACAATATGGCCTTTTGTAAATGTGCCGAAATCTTTTTTCGTTTTGAACTTGCTGCCGGCTATCATGGCCTTCCAGTTTTCGTCGTCGTAACGCGTCCGCAGCACTTCTTCATTGTTTAAGCGGAAGATAAGTAAGCCATGATCGGCAATGATCTCGGCTTTGTTCCATTGTTCATAGGGTTTCGCAACACCTTCTTTGGATGCCAAGAGATCATAGAGATTGCCTGCTCGGTGTTTGGGAATTTTTCCATCGGGATGCCCATCGTTATCGAGTACTTGCATTTCCGGACCTGTATGCCAGGATTCTTTGAAGCGATCATTTTCCTCCTTCGACCAGAAGATAATACCACTATTTCCGTTTTTGCAGACCTTCCATTCCAGCTCCAGGTGAAAGTTTTCAAATTCTTCATCACTAACAAGGTCACCCGGACCTTTTCTTTCCTCGGCCGTTTTGCTGGCAGCATCAAAATATATACAGCCATCTGCCACTTTCCAGGATGGGTTAACAGTTGTTTTTCCGAATGTGTGCCAGCCGCGCAGGTCTTTACCATTGAAAAGCGAACGCCATTCGTCGGGTTGCGCACCGGTAGTAGGAGCTACAACAGGCGCATTGCTTTTGATGGGAATAAAAAGCTGCCAGATACTGATGAAAAGAAAAACAAGAGAAGAGCCAATGGCTGAAAGTGGGGGCATACAGAATAATTTAAGGTGCTTTTTTTAGCAGTAGGATGTATTTTACCATTTGGCGGGCATCGTCTTCTGATACTTGCGGGTGGGCTGTCATCGGAATTTGTCCCCACACGCCTTGTCCGCCCTTAATGATTTTGCCAGCCAGCAGCTCGATGTTTTCATCGGTTGATTCATACTTGGCTGCAATATCCTGATAAGCGGGGCCGATCAGTTTTTCAGCCACTTTATGACAGGTAAGGCAATCTGATTTAGCAACGAGTTCCAATCCTTTTTGGTAATCGGGATTACTACTGTTGGAAGAAGTAGATGCGGCAGCAGCTGGAGCCGCCTCTTTTTTTTCTGTCTGACCACCGCAAGCGGCCAGTAAGGCACATAGGCTGAGTGCAATACAAATTTTTTTCACGGGTATCAATTTTACAGGTCAGCTATAAAGGTATCAATCAATTCCTAAAATACTGCGATTCGTTTTTTCATCTGCCCCTGTTCCGGCAAAGTCGTCAAACGCTTTTTCAGTTACACGGATGATGTGGTTCTTGATAAAGGGTGCGCCCTCGGCTGCACCTGCTTCCGGATGTTTGATGGCACATTCCCATTCCAGCACAGCCCAGCCCTTGTATCCATAAGCGGCCAGTTTGCTGAAGATGGCTTTGAAGTCTACTTGTCCGTCTCCCAGTGAGCGGAAGCGACCTGCCCGGTTCACCCAGCCCTGGTAGCCGCCATAAACGCCCTGTTTACCGGTCGGGTTGAATTCGGCATCTTTTACATGGAACATTTTGATGCGTTCATGATAAAAGTCGATATAGCTAAGGTAGTCGAGGCACTGCAAAACGAAGTGGGAGGGATCGTAGAGCAGACAGGCGCGGGCATGGTTGTTTACTTTCTCGAGGAACATTTCATAGCTGGCTCCATCGTGGAGGTCTTCTCCCGGGTGAATTTCATAGCAGAGGTCTACACCTGCTTCATCAAAGGCATTGAGTATGGGCAGCCAGCGATTGGCCAATTCTGTGAAGCCGGTATCTACCAGACCTGCAGGACGTTGTGGCCAGGGATAAACGGTATGCCAGAGCAGAGCGCCGCTGAAAGTAGCATGTGCATCGAGGGAGAGGTTGCGCGATGCTTGTGCCGCATATTTTAATTGCTGCACGGCCCATTCGGTGCGGGCCTTTGGATTGTTGCGTGCTGCCTCGGGAGCGAATCCATCGAAGAGGGCATCATAAGCGGGATGCACTGCCACCAGTTGACCCTGCAAGTGTGTTGACAATTCAGTGATCTGTAATCCATGTGATGCAACGATGCCCTTGATTTCATCGGCATAGGTCTTGCTTTCGGCTGCCAGCTGCAAATTGATGCAGCGACTATCCCAGGAGGGAATTTGTATTCCAACGAATCCGAGGGAGGCAGCCCATTGGCAGATATTCGACAGGCTGTCGAATGGCGCTTTGTCACCCATGAATTGTGCGAGGAAGATGGCAGGTCCTTTGATCGTTGTCATAATAGTATAATTAGGATGTACAGAAGTTACAGTTGGAAGTTGGTCCATTTTTGTTCGGAAGCGGAAGAGGCGACAACATGGTCAATGAAAGCCATACCCCTTACACCGTCAGCGGCTGTCGGGAAGTCGAGTGCTTCGGCGGTGGGACTAGTACCATCCAGGCGTGCTGAGAGGGTGAGCGCAAAATTTTTATATATGTTGGCAAAAGCTTCGAGATAGCCCTCGGGATGTCCCGCCGGTGTGCGGCAACTATGAACAGCGAAAGAGGAAAGACGATCTCCGAAGTTGCCTCCGGCCCGCAGAAGTTGCGTAGGTTGGTCGAGCCATTTCACAATCAGTGTATTCGGTTCCTGCTGTGCCCATTCGATACCGCCTTTTTCGCCATAGACGCGGATCTTTAGTGCATTTTCTTCCCCTGCGGCCACCTGGGATGCCATGAGTACGCCGGTAGCACCATTATTGAAACGCAAGAGTACATTGCCGTCATCGTCGAGGGCCCTACCGGGCACCATAATCTGCAAGTCAGCGCAAAGTTGTGTGATTTGTAGCCCGGAAATGTATTCTGCCAGGTGGGCAGCATGGGTACCGATGTCTCCCATACAGCCGGCTTTACCGGATTTGCCGGGATCGGTTCTCCAGGCAGCTTGTGCGTTGCCCTCTTTTTCTGATAATTTGCTCAGCCAGCCCTGAGGATATTCTACCCAAACCTTTCTGATCTTTCCAAAAACACCTTGCTGAAACATAGCGCGTGCCTGCTTTACCATCGGATAGCCGGAATAGGTATGTGTCAGGCAGAGCAACAGATTTTTCTCCCTTGCTTTTTGCTCCAGTTGTTTCGCCTCATCTAATGTGAAGGTCATAGGCTTTTCAACCACTACGTGGAAGCCATGTTCCAGTGCCATCATAGCCGGATCGAAATGCACGAAGTTGGGCGTTACGATGGTAACAAAATCCATGCGTTCCCCTTCCGGCAACTGCGCTTCCCTATGAATCATTTCTTTGTAATTGGTATAGATTCTGTCAGGCGGGAGCAGTAAATGTTTGCCGGAGGCGATAGCGGTTTCTGTATGTGCACTCAAAGCACCGCAGCTCAGCTCGATCATGCCATCAATGCCGG
>Ga0315902_10003820_pt1 | contig 22239 bp, 15 predicted proteins | sample LakEriMetagenome_9_FD_203523 | JGI IMG/M metagenome (GOLD analysis project Ga0315902, IMG submission 203523) | Freshwater fungal communities from buoy surface, Lake Erie, Ohio, United States - Buoy 12 MA117 | ecosystem: Environmental > Aquatic > Freshwater > Lake > Lake biofilm | place: USA... | reverse complement strand
CGAAGGGCCGCCCCAGTCATTGGGGAACGGTCACCGGTTCGGGCGTCGCGGCTTTTGCGGCGGGGTCGGCCGGGGGTGCCTCGGCAGGAGGATTGGCGGGGGGGTTGGCAGTGCCGTTGGCTGGGGTCGAGTCTGGCTGTTGGGCCGGCAGTGAGCCGTTCTGGTCGGCCTGGGAGGGCGTCGGGGTGTTGACCTCCGGGGAGGTCGCGCCCGGTTCGGCGATCGACTGCAGGATCGTCATGACTTCGTCTTCATCGAAGGTGTCATTCGGGCAGACGATGACGATGAGGACCGTTCCTTTCCTGAGCGGGACAAAGCCGAGCACCTGTCGCATCGGGCTCCCGTTCTTGTCGAGTGTGCTGAATTGGAAGGGGACTTTTTCGCCCGCAATTTCGATCTCGCGGATCTCGGTGTCAGCGACGTTGGCCCCCTGGGTTCCCGTCTGCATTTTCATCTGTTCGAGAAGACGTTCGCGGGCTTCCTTGTCGGACGGGTTGAAGGCCATGTTGTTTTCCATGACCACGACCCGCGCCTGCGGATTGTCATTCCGCACGAAAGTCGCCATCCGCATCTGGACCATCGGCAGGCGCATGCCGGTCTCGGTCCGGTAACTGGCCGGGAGTTGGATGGAGACGATTTCATCCGCCAGTTGCTGGACTTCAACCGGGTTGGTGACGACGGCGTTCTGAATGGTTCGCTGCATCCAGATGCCCGCACCGAACAGCCCCCCACAGCAGAGCAGCAGGGCCAATCCTCCCACGCCAAGCATCACCAGCACCACCTTGGCCGTGGTGCTCATTCCCTTTTTGGGCGGCAGTTCTTCGTCGAACACCGGTTCTTCAGTGGACATGGCGGGTGGTCTCGGGAAGGGAGGGGATGGGCCGGTGAGGCGTCAGGGAGAAATGGCGGTCAGGGGAATGGACTGCAGGGGGAATCAGGCCCTGGCCCGTGTCAGGTCGTCGGCATCCAGCGCCAGGATCTCCGGACACTGCCGGTGTTTGCCATTGTAGTCCAGGCCATAGCCGACCACGAATACGTCGGGAATCTCGCAGACATAATGGTCGGGTGCGAGACCGGGGTGGGTGCGGGATTTCTTCCAGAGCAGCACCGCAGTCTGGACCGACAGGGCGCCCCAATGATGAGCCAGTTCCTGTACGGCCTTCAGCGTTGCCCCCGTATCGAGAATATCGTCCAGCAGCAGGAGGTGTCGGCCCTGAACGGCCGGGACATGCCCGGCCTCCACCCGCACCTCTCCGGCGGTAGTGGCCCCGGCTCGATAGGCGGAGACCCGCAGGGTGTCGAATTCCACCGGGATCCGCAGTTCGCGCACGAGGTCGGCCAGGAACAGCAGGCTGCCGTTGAGCAGGGCGACAATGGTCAATGGCCGTCCGGCATAGTCGCTTTCCAGCCGGCGCGCCAGCGTCGCGATTCCAGACCGCAACTCGTCGGAGGAAATCAGGGAACGCATGCCACCACGCCACCGGGACCAGGGGTTGGAACAATCCACAAAACCAGAATAGCCCGCAGGGCCCAATCAGGGAAAGGAGTGGACCGGGACCGGGGCTGGTGTTGCCGCCGATTGCCGCCAGTTAAGATCAGCCCGTCTTGATCCGTTCTTTCGGGGAGAATCCATGGCACTTGGTCTGCTGGCGGTGGCGGGGGGGGCGGCGGCCCGGTCGGGGCTGAGCCTGCTGGACTATGCCATGGTGGTCATCTATCTCGTGGCAACCGCGGCCATTGTCGTCTGGTCGGCTCGGCGGCAGAAAGACACCGAGACCTTTTTTCTCGGCAACCGGCAGATGCCCTGGCTGGCGGTCGGGCTGTCGATCATGGCGACGCTGCTCTCGTCCATCAGCTACCTCGGGCTGACGGGAGAGATGGTCAAGAATGGCGTCAGCGTCTTCGGGACCTATCTCGGATGGCCGCTGGCGATGCTGCTGGTCATTCCGCTGTTCATCCCATTCTTCATGCGGCTGCGACTGACCAGTGCCTACAGCTATCTCGAACTCCGGTTCGACCCGTTGGCCCGCCGGCTGGGAAGCACCCTTTTTTTCTTCCTGAGGCTGGGGTGGATCTCGATGGTGATGTACAGCGGCTCGCTGGCCCTCTCGGCCATGGCGGGCTGGAACATCTATGCGGTGATTGTGGTGCTGGGACTGGCGGCGACCCTGTATTCGTTCTTTGGCGGGTTTGAGGCGGTCATCTGGACCGACGTGCTGCAGGCGCTGATGCTGTTTGGCGGCGCGCTGGCGATCGTGGTGTTTGTGTGGTTTTCCACCGGGGACAGCCCTGCCGGTTGGTGGGCGACTGCCTCGTTGATCGACACGGCCCACACCAGCCCTCCCTGGTTCAGTCTCGATCCGCGCGTGCGGATGACCATCGGCACCGTCGCCATGAATGGGTTCTTCTGGCAGATCTGCACCCATGCATCCGACCAGGTGGTCCTGCAGCGGTACAGTTCGACTCCGAGTGCCCATGCGGCCCGCCACAGCTACGTTGTCAACATGGTCTCGGCACTGGCGATTGGCCTGCTGCTGGGGCTCTCGGGTCTGGCCCTGCTGCACTATTACACGCAGCGTCCGGAACGGCTGGCGGCGAACATGACCCCGCGTGACGCGGGTGACAAGCTGATGCCATATTTCTACGCCAACGAGCTTCCGCTGGGATGTGCCGGGCTCATTCTGGCCAACTTCCTCTGCGACGCGATGCAGACGCTGGTGGCGGGGGTGAACAGCATTGCCGCCGTGGCGATCGCCGACCTGTTCCCCCACCAGGAAAATGACCGTGCATCGCAGGCCCGCCAGTTGTCACTGGCCCGCTGGCTGACCGTGGGGCTGGGACTGGTCTGCATCGGGTTCGCCCTGACGATCGCCATTGTGTCTCGCGAGTACGAGTTCAACATCGTGGATCTCATGCCCCGTGCGTTCAACCTCTTCCTGGGGCCTCTCGCGGCCTTGTTTTTCATCGGGATGTTCATTCCCCGGTCGACCTCCCGTTCGGCCATTCCCGCCGTGATCGTTTCACTGGTGGTCTCGATTGTCTGGAGCTACTGGAAACCTCTCACCGGGGCAGCCGACCATCTGTCTCCCTACTGGGCGATTGCCGTCCCCTGCTCGACGGGGGTGCTGCTGGCGCTGCTGTTGACGCTGGTGCTGAAGGAACCGTGGGATCATCCCGGGCGGCGGTACTGCTGGCGGGAGGTGATGGCGCGACCTGTCGGGGAACCATCGCAGGGAGCGGTGAAAGTCTCGTGACGGGTGGCTCCTGATACCGGGAGCGGGGAGCCGCTTGGTATGATCTGAAGCATGCCTCCCCGACCTCCTGCCGCTCCTCCCCGAATGCCCTCCGAGCCTGCTCCCGCCACTCCGGTCGCCGCGACAGGAGAACACACGGTCGGTTTCCTCGACATCGGGACAAACTCGGTCCGCCTGCTGCTGGTGCGGTTCTATCCCAATCACTCGTTTGCGGTGCTGACCGAGCAGAAGGAAACGGTCCGTCTCGGGGAGGGGGAGTTTCGCAAGAATCGGCTGCAGCCCGAGGCGATGCGGCGTGCCAGTCTCGTCTGCGCGAAGTTTGCCGAGATCGCCCGTTCGCGGGGTGCCGAGCGCATCATCGCGGTGGCCACCTCGGCCACCCGGGATGCCGAGAACCGCGCGGTCTTCGTCCGCCACCTGCGTCGCCTTGCGGGCATCGACGTGCGCGTCATCTCGGGCAAGGAAGAAGCCCGGTTGATTTACCTTGGGGTTTCGAGCGGTTCGAACCTCGGCTCGAAGCAGACGCTGTTCATTGACATTGGGGGGGGCAGCACCGAGACGATTGTCGGCGACCAGTCGCAGTACCGGTTCCTCGATTCGCTGAAGCTGGGCGCGATCCGACTGACCAGCATGTTTTTTCGCCGGGACGACTCCGGCCCGGTCTCGCCGAAGAAGTACGCGCGCCTGCAGCGCTACGTGCGCACGCGGTCGGTGCGCACGCTGCAGCGGCTGCGCCAGTTTCCGGTCGAGCAGGCAATCGCCAGTTCGGGAACCGCCTGCAACCTGGCCGAGATCACGATGCGACAGATCCACAAGCGCAGCCTGCAGAAGGGAGACGTCATCACCCGGGCCCAGCTGCGCGAGACGGTGAAAATGCTGTGCGCACTGCCGCTCGAACGGCGGCGCGAGGTCCCCGGTATCAACCCCGAACGGGCCGACATCATCGTGGCGGGTGCGGCCGTCCTGGAGACCCTGCTCGAAGAATTGAACATCCCCGAGTTCCAACTTTCAGAACGGGGCCTGCGAGAGGGGTTGCCAATCGACTGGCTGCAGCGTTCCGACGATGCCCCCCTGTTCCAGATGGTCTCATTCCGCGAGCGCAGCGTGCTGGAACTCGGACGACGCTGCAACTTCGACGAGGCGCACGCCCGGCACGTGGCCAATCTTTCGTGGCAATTGTACGACTCGGCGCGCACCCTCGGACTGCACCAGGGGGGCGACTGGGAGCGGGAGCTGCTGGAGCATGCCGCCCTGCTGCACGACATCGGTGGGTTCCTCAGCTATTCGCAGCACCGGGTCCACTCGTATTACTTCATCCAGAATGCCGACCTGCTGGGGTTCGATCAGACCGAGTTGACGATCATCGCCACGACGGTGCTGTTTCACCACAAGGCGTTTCCCCGGATGAAGCATCCCGAGTATGCGATGCTCGACAAGGCGGCCCGGGAAACCGTGAAGGTGCTGTGCTCGTTCCTGCGGATTGCCGAGAGCCTCGACCGCAGCCACCTGCAGTCGGTCGCCCGGGCGTGCTTCGTGCCGATTGACCAGAAGGGGGTGCTGCTCGAACTGACCCCCGCGCGCGACTGTCATCTCGAACTGTGGGAAGTGCGCAACCATACAAAGTCATTCGAAAAGGCGTTCGAGCGTCCCCTGCAGATCCGGGTGGTTGACCCGAGCTGAAGGAATCCGATCCGGGCGGCCACCAGTCGCTGCCAACCGACATCGGATTGCCAGGTCTGGCTGGAACGGTCGGGCTGGGAATGTTCGGACTGGGAATGTTCGGACTGGGAATGTTCGGACTGGGAATCGTCGGGCGTGACAGGACCGGTGGTTTCCCGCAGGCGGGGGCGCGTCGCGGCTGTCGGCTGCGTGCAGGACCGAAGTCGCTGCGGCTGTGCCCGACCAGGGGAGGCGTGGGGTGTTGGGCAATTTGGGCAGGCCCAGATTCGTAGTGACGCGCTTGAGAGGGTGTGATATGGTTCCGCCCCTTCGGTTCGGCAGCTTGGGTCTGCCTGTCCCATTTCCTGTTCCGCGAATGATGCACCGCCACTGTTTTCGTGGAGTGCTGTTGGGCCTCTGGGCCCTCGCCGGTTGTGCTGCGCGCGGCAGCCTGGACTCTCTCGAGTCGGAACTGCGCCAGCAGGAAGATGCACGGGTGGCACTCGAAGAGCGCCTGTCGCGCATGGAGACCGATCTGCGCGTCGCCCGGTCCGAGTCCGACACCCTGCGGGCCCAACTGGCCAAGTCGGGACGGCAGACGCTTCCCTCCGAACAATCGCAGGCCCTGCATCGCGCGACAAAGTTGACGCTCCATTCGTTGATGACCGGTGGATGGGACAACGACCCCACCCCGGGTGACGAAGGGCTGACGGTCCTGCTGTCACCCGTGGACGAACATGGCGATCTGGTCAAGCTGGGGGGAGACATCGAGCTCGAATTGCTCGACCTGTCCCAGGGGGGAGAACAGCAGCGTCTGGGAACCTGGTCGTTTCCCCGCGACGAGGTGGCCGACCTGTGGCACAAGGGACTGCTCGGCTCGGGATTCCTGGTCCGGGTTCCCTGGCAGACGATGCCCGCGTCGGAACGGCTGACCGTCGTGGCCCGGCTCAAGACTGTCGACGGACGAAGGTTCGATGCGACTCACCAGGTCGTGGTGACTCCCCCGGCGGCTGCGGTCGCCCGGCACAACGACGATTCGGAACCGCGCCAGTACAAACTTCGGGTCGAACCGATCTCGCTTCCCAATCGCATGGCCCCCCTTGACGAGAATGATGTGACCCCCGACGGACCCGGCGACGCGACCAATTCTTCTGAACGTGAACGCGAAGAGACTCTGCCCCCGTTGCCTGTCGAACCGGGTGACCAGGTTTCGGTCCCTATCGAGTACCCTGTCCGTTCGGCATCGGCGGAACCGGGCAAACGCCGGATTAAGGCAAACGCACCTTCGGGGAAGGCGAAGATTCCCAGTGACAAGGGGAAAGGCGCTGGCTCTGTCAAAGCCGCCGGGGTCAAGCCGGCTCCCCCGGCTGATGAGGGAGTGCTCGAAAGTGATTCTTACAAGCTGAATGACATTCCCGTGCGCCGTTAGGCCTCGGATGAGCGACCGAGCTGGTCTCGGCTGCGCGTGGTTGGGAACCTTGGCGGTTCACACTCCGGTGGGGTGCGTCGGCTCGATGCTCCCCGGAATGATCGGTGGACTCCCCTCGCGGTCGCTGCTGCCGGCAGAGAATCTGTTATCCTGCCGTCTCTGTCGCATTGCGATTTGGTTGCCTGCCTGTTCCCCTGCATGGCCGCGTCGTCTTCTCAACCCGCTGTCGTTCCTGAGCGTGCCCCAACCGTCACCCCTCGTGAAGCGGGGCTGGCGATTGCGATCACGCTCGTGGGAATTGCCCTGCGCTGGGTGGGAATCAGCCAATGCGAACTCAGCCATTTCGATGAAGGGGTCTATGCCTCGAATGTCTGGTTCGGGCCCGAGAGCGGGTATGCCTACCCGGCCCGGCACCTGTATGCCCCGCCTTTGGTCCCGGCACTGATCGAGCTGTCGATTGCGGTCCTCGGGCCAGGGGGCGTGGCGCCGTTGCTTCCGGGCCTGGTGTGTGGCTGTCTGCTGATTCCGCTGGTGTGGTGGGTGGGAAGACAATGGTTCGGAACGCCAGCCGGACTGGTGGCGGCGACCCTGGCCGCGCTCTCGGGTCCCCACGCCTACTTCTCCCGTACCGCCCTCACCGACACACCCCTGTGCCTGTTTCTGACCGCCGCGGTCTACCTGGGGGGGGAGTGGCTGCAACGAGGGAGAGGCTGGCGCCTGCTGGGAGCGGGGGTCTGTGCCGGTCTGGCCTGGTGGACCAAGTACAACGGCTGGTTGTCTGTCGCCATTGTGGCCGCCGCAGTCCCCCCCTGGCTGCTGTTTCGCCGGTGGCAGACCGGTACCGGGTCCTCGAGGGAGGACGTTCCACGTGAAACGCCCCACCACTCTGCCGATCAGGCAGACGGCGCCATGCGGGGTCGATCTCGCGGTCCCCGGGACTTTGCGGGGGGCGTTTCACCAGACAATCTTGCAGACCGGCCGCAACCGGCTGGGCAAGAAATTCCGTCCGGGTCATCGCTGCCGGTCGAGTTGGCCCGGCAGGGGAATGTTTCACGTGAAACGGGAGCCGCCGATGGGGTGAGCGGTGGCGTTTCACGTGAAACAGGTGAGGCAACGCCTCTTGGACGGCCGGGGGTGCGGCCCGTTCCACGTGAAACGGACCTGGATCTGGTGAGGGATGCTGCCCGGGCCGTTCCACGTGAAACGGCGGTCCCTGAAGTGGCGGCAGGGGATGTTCCACGTGAAACGGCCGCCGGGGTGAGGGACCTGACTCTCGTCCCGGGTTCTGTTTCACGTGAAACGGACAGAGAGGAGCGGGCGATGGCGGGGGAGACCCCGACGACTGCCGCGGTCATCCGGGACGCAACAGAAGTCGTCCCGCTCGCGCCGGGGGCTTCGTCCGTTTCACGTGGAACGGCACCAACCGCACGTCGGCGGGGGACCGGGCCAGCGACGAACGAAACGGACAGCCATCCCGGCGTCGCAGCCGTGCTGCTGCGCCTCACACTCTACCTGGCATTGGCTGGGCTGGTGTGGCTTCCCGTGGTGTGGGGGCTGGAGTCGGCGGGGGGATACCAGGTGGTCTCGGCGAATCATCGGCGGTACCTCGTGGGCTGGTCGGGCATGCTTGACAGCCTGGTCCGGCAATTCCAGTCGTTGTCTTTCCTCGAAGATCTGCACCAGCGCCTCGCCTGGGTGATCGGTCTGGCGATCGTCTGGAAATGGCGCGATTGTCCCCCGGCCGGTCTGCGGTGGTGGCAGTTGCTGGGCGCCGCGGCGATTCTCTGCGGCACACTGCCGGTCACCACCCTGGCAGCCCTGATGTTCCTGGTGTCGGTCTTCGTCGGACCACTCCGCAGTTCACTCGCGTCATCGCGGTGGGGGGAGTTGCCCGTCTGGCTTCTGGCGGCTTGGTGGGTGTCGTTGTCCCTGGCCACCCCGGGGTACACCCCTTATCCGCGGCTGACGCTCCCCTGGCTCGTGGCGAGCTGGCTGGCCGCTGGTGCCTGGGCGGGGGGTTGGCTGGTCGACCGATTGCCAACCGCGCAGGGCAAATCGGGAGCAGACAACCCAACGCCGGACAACCAGGGAAACATCGCATCGGGCGCCTCCCTTCCCACGGTGTGGGTGCTGGCTTTTGTCGGGGTGATGTTGCTCGCGGTCGGGCTGGGGAACCGGCCCACTCGGAGGGAGTTCCTGACGCTGCATCCACAGCAGGGGCTGGCGCGGGTCGCGGGGGAAGTGGCTGAGGCGTTGCGGCAGGACCTCGGTCAGCCGGACCAAGGTCCGATCAATGCCCTCGTCTATGTCCATGCCGAGCCGGCATTGCTGTATCACCTGCGGGTTCTGGGGCTCCCCGTGGTACAGCCGGTGCAGGACCTGGCTTTCACCCAAAAGTCGGGGGTCGACCGGGCTCCCACGTTCGTGATCGTTGGCGATCGCAGCAGGCGGGAACCCGGCTTCGAGGGGCCCCCCTTGGCAGACTCACGCTGGCGACAGGTGACCGAATTGGAATTCGCCGTCCCCCCGCTGGTCTGGCTGGATGAAGCCTGGGAGCCGATCGACGGGTCGACGGACGGGACTCGCACCCTCGACCGTCCCTATCACCTGGAAGTGTGGCGCGTCGGCTCGGCCCCCAACCCGGACTGATTCGGGGCCGAGAAGTTCCGTGAGTGAATGGGTCGGTATGTCCTCATCCCCACTCCACGCACCCAGACCCCAGCCCAATTGTGCAACTGGATAATGCAGGTTGCCTGGCTCGAATGCGAGGTGTTCGAGGGACGTCGCAACGGGGGAGCAGTCGTTGACCCCGGGGTTGGGATCCAGGCTGTGCCGCCATGGAAACTGCGCAACTGCGTCCACGAGTCGGTGCGGTTGAGACTGTCATCTGACATCGATTCGAAGATTCGAACGAGTGAGCACTCCCGTCCAAGCTCTCGCCGGAGGTTGCCCGCCCAAAAATTTCCGGTGGAAATCCGACCGCTTCGACGGGATCTTTCCTCCACCAGGGAAGGCGTCCGAAAACCGGATGAAGGGCAATTCGGTTGACTCGAAGGCTCGAAACGCGCGTGAGAGGAATCGGGTGTGGGACTGCACCCCCATTTCTGATCGGCCATCTGGTCCAAACCATCGGCGACGTCTCGCGGCGGGAGAGGGGGCACGAGTGTTGGGGGGCGACCGGGCGGGGTCGGCACCAACCGTGCCAGAAGCAGGCTGGGGACGGCACGTCCTTCCGAGCCGGTTCCGCTTCGCCAATGGACTCTGAGGGACGACTCGTTCGCGTTCTGGCGAAGCTCGTTCCGCGCGATCCTCCGCGCGTTCGGACGGCGTCGCCCAATGTGATTCTCCCCCCAGCGTTCCAACCCGATGCATCCGGCGGCAGCACACGACGTCTCCCTTCGAATGGGTGAACGCGATCCGACGGGGAGTCCGGTCGCTCGTCGGGATCCAGGTCAAAATCCCGCCTGCTTGAGTGGAGACCTTGAGTTGTGGCGACCCGTTGGCCCGATCGGTTCCACCAGACCTGCGGGCACTGCAAAACAGCGCCACTCACTTCGTGTGGACGGTCTCTCTTGAAGAACGAGAGACTTCGATGGAGAGAACGTCCGGCGGGGACCGAGTCAGCCACCTGGCGTTCCCCGTCGGGAACGGTCCGTGTTTTGTCCCGTTTTCACCGATCCTCATTCCCTGATGGACAACCGCTGCGAGCCAAGGCTCAGGCTCTGCGACCGGGATGGGCTGAGATGGGATGGGCTGGGATTCCTCTTGCCCAATGGGCAAGGCTGGGGCTAGGCTCCCCCGGCGAGTTGAGGATTTCGTCGCGTTCGACTGAAGCGCAGCCGGTCTGCGCGACGAAATGAAAAGGACCGGGCGCTCGAACTTGGTTGCCCCCACTTTGGAATGGACTCCCGTCATGGATGATGCACAGATGACTCCCCCTGAAGCACACGATCCCCAGATTGCCTCCCGTCGTCGCCTTGGACGGGGTCTCAACGCCCTGCTGGGTGGGGGGGAGGTCTCGGCTGCTGAAGACGCGGTTTTGGCAGCCGCGGGGGTGACGGGGGGTGGAGTTGCGGCTGTGCCCGGCTCGACCGAATACGTCCCCCTGGCGGTCGACACGATCGCCAGCAATCCGTACCAGCCCCGGACCGAGTTCGACAGTGAGGAACTGGCCGAGTTGGTGCAGAGCATTGCACAGCATGGCGTGCTGCAGCCGTTGTTGGTCCGGCGGGTGGCCGAGGGGTGGCAGTTGATCGCCGGTGAGCGCCGGCTGATCGCCGCCCGGCGAGTGGGGCTGGCCGAGGTTCCCTGCCGGGTCGTCGAGATGGACGACAAGGCGGTCTGTGAAGTCGCGATCGTCGAGAACGTCCAGCGGGCCGACCTGAACGACCTCGAAAAGGCGACGGCCTTCCAGGGTTACCTCGACAAGTTTGGCGGGACGATTGAAGAGCTCGCCCGCAAGATGGGGAAAGACCGGTCGACCATCAGCAACTGCCTGCGTCTGCTGGAGCTGCCCGAGCCGGTGAAGCTCGCCCTGGGCCAGGGGAAGATCTCGGCCGGGCATGCCCGGGCGCTGCTCCCCCTTGAGGTCGAAGCCCACCAGATCGATCTCTGTGCACAGATCCAGACCGAGAGCCTGAGCGTCCGGCAGACCGAAGAGGTGGTCCGCGAGAAGCTGCTCTCGGGAGATGTCATTCCGTTTACAGCGGCGACTCCGGGAGCGAAGCCCAAGGGGCGGACGCGGGGAGGCTCGATCGGCGGGGCGCACGTGCGTGACCTCGAACGACAACTGCGGGACGCGCTCGGGACGAAGGTCGAGATCAGCCTGAAGGCGAAGCAGGCGGGAAAGCTGGTCGTCCACTTCGCCAACAACGACGACTTCGAACGGATCTGCCACTTCCTCAAGAAGGCGAGCTGAGCCCGGGCAGATTGGCCACGGGCAGCTTGGCCATGGATGGCCGATCGTCGAGAATTCCCGGGGCGGGGTGATGCCGTTCGCGCGAGCGGACCCCGGGGAGGGGAGAGTCGAAGTGGCCCGGGTGTTGGCCAGAGGGTGTGTGTTGAATGGGTTGGGATCCAGACCTGGTACGGCGGGGGGTGGCCCACCTGCGACGGCGAGATCCGATGTTGCGGGAGGTCATTGAGCAGGTGGGGCCGTTTGCCCTCCGGTTGCAGGGGGCCCGATTCCCGATGCTGGTGCGGTCGATTCTCTCGCAGCAGATTTCGGGCAAGGCGGCCCGCTCGATTGAGACCCGCCTGCGCGACCGTCTCAAGCCATTCAGAGTGACACCCGAGGCGATTGCCTCCCTCAGTGCCGAAGAGCTGCGCGGCGTGGGGGTCTCGCCCCAGAAAGCGCGCTCGCTGCATGACCTGGCGAGCCGGGTGGCCCGGGGAGAAGTTCGGCTCTCGCGGATGGGCCGGATGTCCGACGACGAGGTGATTGCCGAGCTGATCCAGGTGCGGGGGATCGGGGTCTGGACGGCGCAGATGTTTTTGATGTTTTCCCTCGGGCGGCCCGATGTGTTCCCCCACGATGACTTCGGGATCCGCTCGGCGCTGAAGCGCCTGCATCGCCTCTCGGAATTGCCCGACCGCGCCACATCGCACCACCTCGCCAGCCCGTGGCGCCCGTACGCGACCATTGCCAGCTGGTACTGCTGGCGCAGTCTCGATTTGCCCGGAGAGTCTGGGACCGCGGAACCCGGCTGACGGACCAGAGCCTGGCCGACACCGGCGCGTGACGCAGCAGCGTCCAGACCTTCCACCTCAGGAATAGAACACTGTCGATCTCGATGGATCTTGATGAATTGCGACGATCCGGTTTGTTTGCCCACGTCGAGTGGCATCCGGAAATTGGCTCGACGAATACGCGGGCCCTGGAACTGGCACTGGATGCGACGGCACCGACCCCGGCGCTGGTGGGTGCCGAACGGCAGACAGCCGGTCGTGGCCGGGGGGGAAACCGGTGGTGGTCGAGTGCCGGGGCCTTGACCTTCTCGCTGGTGCTCGACCCGACCCAGGATTTTCTCGGGCCCGAGGTTCCGGCGCTGACCCCCGCCCATTGGCCCCGCCTGTCGCTGGTGGCCGCCCTCGCGCTCTGCCATCAGCTCGATCGCATGGCCCCGGGCGTGTCGGCACAACTCAAGTGGCCCAATGACGTGCATGTGGCCGGGCGGAAGATTGCCGGCATCCTGGTCGAGACCGCCTCGGTTCCCGGGGGTTCATCCCGTCTCGTCCTGGGGATGGGGGTCAACGTGAACAACTCGCTGCGGGAAGGTCCGGCCGAGATTCGCGACACGGCCTGTGCCCTGGTCGATTTGATGGGTGGCCCCAATGAGGCGGCCCCAGTCAGCCGGTCCCGGGTGTTGTGTGGCTGGATGCGGGAATTTGTCGAGTTGGGCCAGGGACTCGCGCAGGACGATCCGCTGTTGCCCGAGGGGTGGCGCCAGCGCTGCCCGCTGGCGGGACGGCAGGTTTCGCTGCAGGCGGGAGACCGCACAGTCTCGGGGCTCTGCCTGGGGATTGATGATGCGGGAGCATTGCTGGTCGATACCCCGTCGGGAACCGAGCGCTGCTTCGGCGGGGTGCTGGTGCGCGTGCAGGACTGAAGTCCCGCCGTTCCCCCAACGCCATGCTGCAGCCTACAATTGACCAGCTTTCCCACCGCTCCGTGAGTTCCGAGACGACGCATGATTCCCCTGTCGCTGGGTTCCGATTCCCGTCCGCCGGTTGACCCGCAGGCTCCGGCCATTCTGCTGGTCACCCGCGACCTGATGATCGAATCGCGCGTCTCGGGGGCGGCGGCCGCAGCTGGTCTGCGGTTCCTCTCGACCACCGATTGCCTGAAGGCGGCGGGGGTGGATGCTCCCCGGCTGCGCCTGGTGCTGGTCGATTTGCAGCCGGGCCTGCAGGGTCTGGCGCAACTGGTCGACACCCTGCAGGCGGGTCGCCATGTGGCTGTGGTGGCATTTGGCTCGCACGTCGCGACCGCCTTGCTGGACGAGGCCCGGGCGGCTGGTTGCCACGAGGTGCTCCCCCGCAGCCGGCTGCATGCCGGGCTCGAGGAAATGCTGCGACACTACGCACTCGAGTGCTGAGGCCACGGAATGGCACCCCCGGTCCGCCACCGCTGATCCCCCCGGAACGGCACTGCCCCGCCCAGCCTGCTCGGGATCTGGTATTATCGCCCGCGTTTGCCCGGGTTGGTTCGGTCGCCCCCAGTGCCAGGTGTTGCGATGTCCGCGTCCATGCTCTGTCGTCTTGGTCGCAGGGTTCCCCTACTGCGTCTTGCGGGGCCACTGCTCGTTGTGCTGCTGGCGATTCCTGCGGCGAGCCGGGGCCAGGTCGGGGGAGTCTCGTTTGACGCGGGGGGAGTCGTCCGCCTGGCACCGCCTTTGAGCCCGGCCGAGCTGCAGTTGGCCCGTCAACGTCTGGCAGAGCCATCGCCGCGTGTCGCCCGGGAGTCGCCCTGCCGGGTCATCTCGCTCCGTCGCCTGGAGTCAGCCCTGAGTGAACACCTGGAGCGGATGGGGCCCGAGGGGTGGGACCAGCTTCCCCCCGACCTGCGGTACCTGGCCGGTCTGAACCGGATTGACTGGGTGCTCGTTCGACCCGGCCAAAGCGATGTGTGGCTGGCGGGACCGGCCGGTGCCTGGGAGTCAGACGACACGGGCAACCCCCTGGCGAGCCGGGGAGGGCGGCCTCCCCTGGAGCTCGACGACCTGCTGGTGGCGGTGCGATATGCGTTTCCCGTCGGGGAGACCGACGACTTCATCGGCTGCTCGATCGACCCGACTCCGGAGGGATTGGCAGCCGTGGAACGCCTGCTCCAGAGACAGCGCTGGGTTGATGCGGCTTCCTCCGGCACCCTCGCCCGCAGTCTCGAGCAGGCGGCGGGGCCGCAGGCGATCACGTTGTTTGGTGTCGCGGGAGAGACCCGGTTTGCGCAGAAGCTGGTGAGTGCCGACTATCGGCTCAAGCGACTCGCGCTCGGGCATGATCCGGCCCCGGTGCCGGGTTGGCGCAACTCGCTCGACCTGCTGGCCCAGCGGGGTGCGGGGCGGGTGCCCCAGCAACGGTGGTGGTTTGCCCCCTCGGCAACCGCGCTGCGGGTGTCGCCCGAGCGGGATGCCTGGCGGATCGACCCTGAGCCGCTCGAGATCGCGACCGCCCGTCGGTCGGCCGCCGGTGAACCCGACACTCCGGCCACCCGGGAGGCCCGGCAATTTGCCGAACTGGCGACCCGCTTGCTGCCCGAGGTTGCGGCACGGGTCCCGATTTTTGCCGAGTTGCAAAACCTGCTGGCCCTGGCCCTCGCCGCCGAGATCACCCGCGAGACGGCCGGGCGTTCGGCCAACGCGTGGCAGCCGGACTTGCTGCGCGATTCCCGTCGGTGCCCCACTCGACGGGTGGCGGTGCCTCGTTCGACACCCCCCCTGGCGCAGGTCCGGCCGGGGGCGAAGGGGGCCTGGATCAGTACCGTCAGCGGAGGGGTCGAATTCCGCCCCGACACTCTGGTGTCTGAGGCGCGGGAACTTGCAGGGACCGAGACGCGCCCCCCCGTGGCCGATCCCCCACCGTCCGCAGCCGACTGGTGGTGGGAAGCCACGCCCGACCCGACGGGGACGAACTGACCGGAAGGGGGGCGTGAGCGGAACCATGGATTGCCGATCGGCCAGTCTGGTCTGCTCCGGTTGCGTTGTCCGTTCGCGTGCCCCAAGACGGTCTCCCGCCACTGCGGGGCTGCCTCACAGGGGGCGGGAATGGTATTGTGATGTCCAGCAGGTGACATCATGGCAACTTTCTGGGTGCGGATGGGGATCGATGCCCGAGTACACGGCAGAACAGAAACAGGCGATTGAAGCCCGGGGAATTTCGGTGGCCCTGTCGGCCGGGGCGGGATGTGGGAAGACCTTCGTCCTGACGCAGCGGTTTTTGGCGCAGATTGCTCCGGCCGAACCGGTTCCCGCGAAAGGGCGGAAAAAATCGGTCGCGGTTCCTCCGCCCGACCTGATGTCGGTGGTCGCAATCACCTTCACCGACCGGGCGGCGCGGGAGATGCGGGAACGGGTCCGGCGGACCTGTCGCGAGCGGCTGGCGTCCTGTCCATTGGAGCAGGTGGAGCACTGGCAGAAACTGGTTCGGGATGTCGATGCGGCCCGCATCAGCACGATTCACTCGTTCTGCATGCAGTTGCTGCGCTCCAATGCGGTCGAGTCGCAGATTGATCCCCAGTCGCGACTCTTCGACGAGACGACCGGGTCGGCCTTCCTCTGGAACTCGCTGGTGAAATCGTTGCACGACCTGGTCGTGGCCCGCGATCCCGATGCCCTCGCCCTCGTGCTCGCCTACAACTGGGAAGGTTCGCTGCAGAAACTGGCGACACTGGTCCCGCAGCGATATCGCCTGGAGGGTTCCCCCTGTCGCAGCATGACGCCGGAACAACTCGCGGCCCACTGGCTGCAGATCTGGCGTGACGAGGCTGTCCCCCAAATCGTGCAAGCCTTCGTCGAGTCTCCCGAGGTGACCCGCCTGCTGGAGCTGCTCGCAGAGCACCAGACGACGCATGCGGTGATGGCCGAGCGGTGTGAGTCGTTGCGCAGTGGACTTCCCCGGCTCGCACGCTCGCGCGATGTCCAGGTCGAGGCACTGCGGCTCGCCGAATCGGCCGGAGTCCGCGGAGGGGGAACGAAGCGGGACTGGCCCACCGAGGAGATCTACGAAGGGGTGAAGAAGGCCCTCGGCGACGTCCGTGATGGGCTGCGGAAATTGGCCGCGAAACTCTCCCCCGACGAGGCGTCCGCTGTCGAATCGGCCCGGATCAGCCTCGCGGCCCTGCGCGTGGTGGATCGGGCGGGGGCCGAGTACGACCAGCGGAAGCGTGAAGAGGGTTGGCTCGACTTCGATGACCTGCTGACGGGGGCCCGCAACCTGCTGCGCGACCATCCTGCCGTCCGGGCCCGGGCTGCCGCGGGAATCTCCCTGCTGATGGTCGATGAATTCCAGGATACCGACCGGCTGCAGGCCGAAATCGTCCGCCTGCTGTGCGGTGACCAACTGGAGACAGGAAAACTGTTTCTCGTCGGTGACATCAAGCAGTCCATCTACCGGTTTCGGCGGGCCGAACCCAGGGTGTTTCGCGAGCTGCGATCCGATCTTCCCCCGGCTGGCCAGCTTCCCCTCACCGGCAATTTCCGCAGCCAACCCGCGGTGCTGCACTTCGTCAATGTCCTCTGTGATGGAGCACTGGGGGGAGAGTACGAACCACTCACTCCGCAGACCCCCCAGGTGGCGACTGAACCGTCGGTGGAATTCCTGTTTGTGCAGGGAGCCGGAGACGAGTCGTCGGAGTGGCAGGGGGAGGGGGAGGGAGAGCAGGACGAGCCGAAGGCGGCGGAACGAAGGCGGATCGAGGCCGAGTGGATTGCGCGGCGACTGCGGCAGGTGCTGACCGACGGGGTGCCCCGCGTGCGGGAGCGGAGCCCCTCGGGTGAGTGGCATCTGCGCGCCGTGCAGCCGCGAGACATCGTGATCCTGCTGCGGGCGATGAGCGATGTCCAGGTCTACGAAGAAGCGCTGCGCGAGTGGAACATCGATCACTACGTGGTCGGAGGGAAGGCGTTTTTCGCCCAGCAGGAAATCCACGACATCGTGAATCTCTGCCGCGTGCTGCACGAGCCGGATGATCATGTGGCGCTCGCAGGGGTGCTGCGTTCCCCCTTTTTCGCACTCACCGACGACGAGCTGCTGCAGGCCCATCGCGAGGGAGTGCTGGGGATTCCCCACCGGAGTGATGAGACCGACACCGATCAGGAGGGGGCGTTCGAACCAGACGGACCGGCCCCTGCGGCAACCGAGCCCGATCCGGCGGATCCCGAGGCCTCAGCCCGTGTTCACACAGCCCTGCGTACGCTGGCCCAACTGCGCGCGAGGGCCGCCCGGACCACTGTCGCCGGTCTGTTGCAGGAGGCGATTGACGAAACCGGGTATGACGCGTCGCTGCTGGGGGAATTCCTGGGGGAACGGAAGCTCGCCAACCTGCGGAAGCTGATCGATCTCGCCCGTGAGTTTGACCAGGCGGGGCTGTTCTCGCTGGCCGACTTTGCCCGCCACCTCGGAGAGGCGGTCACCGAGGAACCACGCGAATCGCTTGCCGCCACGCATCCCGAGAGCAGCAATGTGGTTCGGGTGATGACCATTCACCAGTCGAAGGGATTGGAATTTCCCGTGGTCGTGGTGGCCGACATGAACCGCAAGGCGCAGGGCGACCGCAATTCTCCGCGACTGGAAGAGCGTCTGGGACCGCTGGTTGATCTGCCCAGGAAATTTGGCCAGAAGATCAACCACCTCGGGCAGCAGTTGTACGCCGAGCTCGAAAGAGAGGAAGCGCTGCAGGAAACGCAGCGGCTGTTGTATGTCGCGACAACCCGGGCTGCCGATCTGCTGATTCTCTCGGGAACGCTGTTGCAGGGGCCCCAGGGGATGAAGATCGAGCATCCGTGGCTGCGGTTGCTGAACGAACGGTTCGACCTGCGGACAGGCCAACCCCGGCTCACCCCCGGACGGAATGGGGTCTCGGTGGTGGCGAAGTACTCACGGCAGCTTCCCGAGATCCATGTTCACCAGGGACGCCCCGAGGTGGGGCCACCCGAAGAGGGAACACACCAGCGGCGGGTGCCCCTGTCCCAGCTGCGCGACAGCCTGGCCGGGGGGATGATCGCCGAGCCTCCCGCCTCGCTGCAGTCATTTCGCGACCGGCTTTCCGACCGCGAGCGCATCAGTGTTTCGCAGCTGGAGAAGCTGCTGGCCGACAAATTGAACCAACTGCAGCGGGATGATCTGGCACAACTCGCGAGCCTGGCGCGGGTGACTGTCGACCCGGGGCCGGGGGGGAAGTCATCGGGTCGGGTCCCCGAGTCGGAAGCAATCGAACTGGGGCATGTCGTCCACAAGGTTCTGGAACTGACCGGTTCGCAGCCGTTGTCGACGCTCGCACGGGTGTTGGCCAGTTGGCAGCCCGAACCCTCCGAGCAACTCGTGGCGGTCGCGCGCGAGTGTTTCGAACGCTGGTCACTCTCGCCGTTGGCCGCTCCGCTGGCCGAGCTGCCCGCCAATTTGCGGGAAGTCGATTTCCTGCTCCCCTGGCCGGCAGCGGCTTCACCGGTGGGAAATCGCATCGAGCAGGCGGGCCCCCTGATTGCCGGTCAGATTGACGCCCTCTGGCAGACGGCCGGGGGATGGGTGATCGTTGACTTCAAGACGGCCGCGTCGGTGGATGTGCACACCGTGGCGAAGAAGGCACTCCAGGACTACGGACTGCAGTTGGGCCTGTATTGCCTCGCGCTCGAGCAATGGCAGAACCAGCTTCCTGCCCGGCTGGAACTGGTCTACCTCCCCAGCCTGGTCCGGGTGCAGGTGGAACCGACGGAGGCGTTTCTCACCCGGATCCGCGAACTGGTTGAACTCGTGAAACCAGCCCGGCGCCGTTGAGATGGCGGTCGGCCCACCCGCAAGGGCTGGCCCGAATCCGGAGACGAGTGGCGAAGACGAACGCCGGTGATCGATCCGTCACTCGGCGGCCCGGCAGGCCAGCCACTTGCCGTGAGACGGGTCAGGCGTCGTGTCGCCCGTGAGGCGTCAGTTCGGGAATCGGCTCCCCTTCGGGCAGGATGGGGATCGGTCGGCCGGAGTGGTTCTGGAACGAGATCCGGCTGGCATCGATGCCGAGGTGGCGGTAGACGGTCGCGAGGAAGTCGTAGACACCGACCCGCCGGTCGATGACCTGTTCCCCCCGGCTATCGGTGGCCCCAACCACCTGTCCGGGGGTGATGCCTCCGCCGCAGAAGAGCAGCGAGGTTGCGCTGGGCCAGTGATCGCGCCCCGGCTGCATGGTCCCGGCAGCGGCACTGCCGCGCCCTTCGCCCGTGCTGGCGGCGTACGAGATCTTGGGAGTCCGACCGAATTCGCCTGTCACGATCAGCAGCACCCGCCGGTCGAGCCCACGCGCGAAGAGGTCTTCCACCAGCGCCCCCACCGCCTGGTCGAACAGCGGGGCCCGCAGTTTCATGATGTCGAACACGTTGTGATTGACCGCATGGTCATCCCAGTTCTGCACCCGGCCGCACAGCGGACCGTTGAGCGTGGTGGTGACCAGTTCGACCCCCGATTCGACCAGGCGACGGGCCAGCAGGCATTGCTGGCCCCACTGGTTCCGCCCATACCGGTCGCGGGTCGCGTCGTCTTCGCGCGCGAGATCGAAGGCCTGCCGGGCCTGTGAGCTGGTGAGGACGTTCCAGGCCTGGGCCTCGTAGGCGTCGAGAGCGTTCATTGTCCCGGCCCGGTCGCGGGCTCCCTTGAGGCGGTCGAAGTCCCGCCGCAGGTCGATGCGTCCCTCAAGCCGGCGGACCAGCCCCTGGTCACTGAGGGCGAGATTGGGGACCTCGAACTTCGGATCGTTGGGGTCGCCGGTGACCGCGAACGGTTCCCAGGCGGGGCCAAGGTATGCCGAGCCTGTGTAGGGGACCGGATGGACCCCGACGTAATTGGGGAGGGCCCGTGAGGGGTCCGAGCGCAGCCGGTGGGCGATGGAGAACAGGTCAGGATCGTCGGGCTTGTTGCGCAGTTCGCGCACAGGATGCCCGGTGAGCAGTTGCTGGGCCCCCTGCTGGTGACAGAAGCCGGTGTGAACCAGGGACCGCAGGATGGTGAACCGATCAGCCAGTTGGGCGTGTCGCGGCAGCAGTTCGCTGAAATGCACCCCGGGAAGTCGGGTGTCGATCGGGTCATACGGGCCGCGGTAGTCCGACCCCGAATGCGGCTTGGGATCCCAGGTCTCGAGGTGTGACACCCCCCCGATCAGCCAGACGAGGATGACCGCCGTCGGCTCCGCTGGCCGGTTCGGGCCCCGGGCCTGCAATTCGCGCAGCCGATACAGCGCCGGCAGTGAGAGGCTGGCCATGCCGCGCAACCCGAGGGAGAGAAACTCCCGCCGGGAAAACGAGGCCTTCGGGCCGGCACACAGGGCTGGGGACAACATGCAGGTCACGCGTCAGAAAGGGGACGAAGCGTCACGTCAACGCGAACCCGAGTTTATCAGAGAGGGACTGGACTCTGCAGGAGCGATGGGGAAGAGAGGTTCTCGGCCCGGGATCGTCGGGGAGAGATCGGAAAAGGAGTTCAGTCACCCGGCGGCTGGGCGGGATTGACAGAGTTTGCCTGGCGACGGATGCGGGCAATCTGTTCCTGGAGGTCGCCCCCGGCGAGATCGAGTTCACGGGCCAGGCCCAATTCGGCCACTTCCCGACCGGTAAAAAAGCGGCCCGGCCGGCTCCACGCCCGGACCTGTTCATAAGGTCGGCCGAAAAACCGGGCCAGCAACTGGTCCATCTCTTCTTCGATGATGGCAAAGTGCCGGGCCCACTCGGCTGCCTCTTCGAGCTGGATATCCTCTTCACTCGAAGAGCGAACCGGGTGGAAGAACAGGGTGGAGAACGGGAGGACATACCGCTCTTCACAGGCGGCAAAGGGGACGATGGCGGCCGAAGAGCACTCCCCGAGCACCACAGCCGTGGCTTTGAGGTGTCGCAGCCGGATCAGGCTGGCCAGCGAAATTCCGGCATAGACATTGCCACCCGGAGAATCGAAATAGAGCGTCCCGCGACTCCCGGGTTCGAGTTCGAGCAATGCCTCGACCAGGTCGGACTGCTTCTCGGTGAGATCCCCTGAGAGGGCGATTTCCCAACCCTGGCGACGATGGGTTGCTGAATCACTCTTCGAGAACTTCGAGCGATGGGGAGGAGGGTGTTTTTTCACGGGGAAATCGGCGAGCCGAGGCCGGGGGCGATCGTGGGCGGGAGCGGAGACGTCCCGGGGGCAGAACCCCCAGTTCTCCCGGAAGAAAAACAGTCTGACCACTCTATTCAGGGGGTGCAACCGACCACCGTCGATCGGGAAGCTCCGGTTGTCAGCACAGGCCTCAATTCGGGTCAAATTTGCAGGGGCCGGGAAAAACAGGGGTTGCCGTGCGAGTCAAAAAACAAAAAAACTTTGGCGGTATCTCAACCAGCATTGTGACTGCACCGGAGAGGACATCGATCCGATGTCGGTCCCGACCTCTCCTTCCGGGGTCGGTGACCACAACGAAGAGCCGCGAGTCGTCGCATGGCATCATTGGCCCCCCCTTTGGCCGTGTGGCGGCTCCGCGGTTTTTTTCTGCGCGGAGTGGGTGTCTGCGGAATGGCAGATTGCCGGGCCATCCAATTTCCGGCCGATCAGGCGAGTTTCTGCAGAGTGGAAAATCGGCTGACAAGGCTGGTTTCTCATCGCTGTTGCAGCTGGGGAAGTCGACCCCGGATTCGGCAGGGACTTCTATCAGGCGAAGCCATGGACGGGCTCAGGCATTTCCGCGTTCAAGGGAAACCGTGACATCGAGACTGGCATTGCCTGGAGCAATTGGCAGAGAATGAGGAATCAATCGGCCACGTGGAGGGCCGGTGGCTTTCCCAGATTGTGCCATGTCCCGCGCCCCTTCAGTCCCTTCCTTCAAATCTCCCTGGCTCCTGCAGGGTGGGCATCGTCAGACCCTGGCGGGGGTCTGGACACCACAGCGATTTCCGGTCGACACCGCCCGGCAGCATCGGGTCCCGCTTGAGGACGGCGACCAGGTGGTGCTGCATGAGGATGTCCCGACCAGTTGGCAGACGGGCGATCGCGTTGCCCTGCTCGTGCACGGTTTGGCGGGAAGCCATGCCAGTCCGTACATGCGGCGGATTGCCGCCCGGCTGAATGGACGGGGAGTGCGCACCTTTCGCCTCGATCAACGGACCTGCGGTGCCGGTTTGACCATCGCCCGGCGGGCCTACCACTGTGGTCGGTCGGATGATGTGCGGACGGTTCTCT
>Ga0315902_10003818_pt1 | contig 22252 bp, 17 predicted proteins | sample LakEriMetagenome_9_FD_203523 | JGI IMG/M metagenome (GOLD analysis project Ga0315902, IMG submission 203523) | Freshwater fungal communities from buoy surface, Lake Erie, Ohio, United States - Buoy 12 MA117 | ecosystem: Environmental > Aquatic > Freshwater > Lake > Lake biofilm | place: USA... | reverse complement strand
ACATGGTTCGAATTAGCCCAACAACTGCTGCAGTTGCCTGCTTACTTCTCTTTGCTTGCAATGTTGCTCAAGACAAATCGAAAGAATCAATTACTTCCGGTGTGTTGAAATTGGGGGTCGATGAGTCCTATGCATTGCTCATGGATACTGAGGTTTTTACCTATACACACCTCAACAAATACGCATCCATTCAGAGCACCATTGCCCCTGAGTCGGAAATTGTAAGCCAACTTTTATCGGACAGCATTCAATCGGCAGTAATTGGTCGGTCGCTTTCTGAAGAAGAACTAGCGTTTTTCAAGAGTAAGCAACGCGTGCCCGAAAGCCTACTGATTGCCCGTGATGGCATTGCACTTATCGTTCACCCGGAGCATACCGACAGCGTTATTCACTTAGATAAAGTTCAGGGCATTTTCACGGGAACAGATAGTCTCTGGAGCCAGATACAATCAGGAGGTAAAAACCAACCTGTGAAAGTAGTCTTTGATCATCCGGGCTCTTGCAATGCTCGCACAATACGTGAAAAATTTGGCATTAAGGAATTTCCGGCTTGGTGTTTTTCCGAACAAACAACCGATAAGGTTATCGATTTCGTACACAACAACCCCGGCAGCATCGGTGTTATTTCACTTAGCTGGATAAGCGACGCAGAAGACAGCACCTGTATGAAATTTAGGAAGCTTGTTCGAACGCTCGGTATCCTTGATCCCGATAACGTCATAAAACCTGATTTACCAAGAAGGCCCTATCAAGCATACGTGTTCGATGGAAGTTATCCGCTTCGACGCGATGTGTATTACATACGCACAGGACTGAGGGGTACCCTTGGCACAGGCTTTGCCAACCACCTCGTCGGCGAGAAGGGGCAATTAATCATTCACAAGATGGGAATGGTAGCCGCAAAAACACCCAATAGAACAGTCAAAATTGTAGAATAAAGAACATGAATAATTCAACCACCATGTATAAATCTGTGATTCTTCTGAGTTCCTTTCTGGTACTCACTTTTTTCAGCAATGCGCAAACTCTTGCTGAAGCCATCCAAAAAACAACCAGCGAACGATTTGAATCTGCCGAGACCGATCTCAACGCCATTATTGCCAAAGAGCCCAGCAACGGTGCGAATTACGCAGCTGGAGGTTATAATTACCTTTATTGGGGAACGAGCAACCAGGAAGATGGCGAGGAATTAAACGAAAAATTGTCCTCCGCTGAAAAGCTGTTTCGTAAAGGCATGGAAGTAGCCCCTACAAGTCCTCTCTGTTATGCCGGTCTCGGTTACCTTATGGCATTTAAAAAAGACGCCAGCGGCAGTGCCGCCCAATTCACAAAAGCCGAAGAGATCATGAACACCAAGTCGAATAAAGTCGACAAGCTCGTAAAGCAAGAGGCTTTGCTTAAGATGGCTGAAGCCTGTTTGATGGACAACAATGTGCAACTCGAAAAAGCAATTGTCTATCTCAACACTGCACTCTCTTTCAACGAAAACAATCCGGAAGTATACATTCAACTCGGCGACTACTATCGTCTTCGCGATGGCATCAATCAAAGTAACGCTATTGCGCAATACAACAAAGCGCTCGAAAAAGATTCCAAATCGACCAAAGCAATATTGCGCAAAGGTGTTTTATACAAACGTGTGCAGAACTGGGATGAAGGGTTGAGGTACTACAACGAAGCGATTGCTCTAGACCCAAGTTTTGCTCCGGCGTATCGAGAAAAAGCAGAATTGCTGAAAGACGCAGCCCGCTATCCACAAGCCATCGAGGCGTATGCGCGTTACAAAGAACTCAATGAAAACTGTCGCGTGAATCAACGCTACGCCATGTTCGTTTATCTAGCCAAAGACTATAAAAGTGCATTAGTGGAATTAGAAAAGTCACTGCCTTGCAACGACAAGAATGAATACATGTACCGCGTTTTAGGATACACCTGTTATGAAACAGGAGACTTTGCGAAGGGGCTCGACTACATGAATACCTATTTCACATTGGCACAGACTTCTGGTAAGGTGAAAATATCCGGTGGTGACTACGGTCAAAAGGGAAAACTACTTTCGAAAACAGGACAGGATTCGTTAGCGATTGATATGCTCAAACGAGCTATTGCTGAAGATGCTTCCTACATCGATGGCTATAATGAAATTGCGGCTATTTACTCGAAGCAAAAAAAACATGCTGACGCTGCCGGCTACTATCAATTGAAAATAGAAAAGTCAACCGCACCCACTCCTAAAGACTATTACTACCTTGGGCAATCCAGGTATTACAACAAAGAATATCAATTGGCTGACACTGCATTCGCTTCCGCTTCTTCCACTTACCCAGACGCATTCTATTGGAGAGGCCGCTGCAAAAACAACATGGAGGTAGATCCCGATCAACCCAAGGCCGGTATTGCGAAGCCTTACTATGAGAAGTTCATTCAACTGATAACTGCTGATGCACGATTGATTGAAGTAAATAAGAAAAACCTAGCCGCAGCGTATAATTATCTCGCGGTGTATTACAGCATCAACAAGAACTATGATTGTAGTCGCGCGGCTGTGAACAAGGTACTGGAGCTTGATGCCACCAATAAAATAGCAACACAGCTTGCCGCCGATAAATACATTATGGAGGCTACAGGCACCTGCGAGCTTATTCCGGCTCAAACAGGAAAGTAGTTGCTGTATTGAAATTACTGACAACTCAAAGCCGCGCTCTTGCGCGGCTTTTTTATGCTCAACTAAGCGCGTGTGCTACATTCGCTGTCCCGAAAAAACAACAACATCATGGAAATTTCTGCCGTTCGACTAAAAGCGGAATCTTGGCTTTCGTCCGTTGTAATTGACGACGCCACGAAAACTGAAATAAAACGCCTGCTAACGAGCGATGAGAAGGAACTCGTCGAGTCATTTTATAGCGACCTGGAATTTGGCACCGGAGGCCTTCGCGGCATCATGGGCGTTGGCACCATGCGCATGAATGTATACACCGTCGGCATGGCAACACAAGGGCTTGCCAACTATATCCTGGCGCAATTTCCAAAGGCCACATCGCGTGTTGCAATTGCATTCGACTCACGCAATAATTCGCCCTTATTTGCACAAACAGCAGCTCATGTGCTTTCTGCAAACGGAATTGAAGTGCACATGTTTTCGGAGCTTCGTCCTACACCGCTGCTTTCGTATGCTGTACGAAAATTGAACTGCCAGGCAGGCATTGTAGTCACTGCCTCGCACAATCCGAAGGAATACAATGGCTACAAAGTATATTGGGAAGATGGGGCTCAAGTATTGCCCCCGCACGACAAAGGCATCATTGCCGAAGTGCGCAAGATTACAAATCCGGATGAGGTGAAATTCGCCGGCAATACCTCGCTCATTCACACAATTCAACCAAGTGTAGAAGAAGATTATATCAGCGCGGTTCAGCAGCTCATACATGCCCCGGAAGCAATTCGCGAATCGGACGATTTGAAGATTGTCTATACCTCTATTCATGGCGCAGGAATTACGATGGTGCCGCGAGCGTTGAATTCACTGGGGTTCAAAAACGTTTTTGTAGTTGATCGCCAGGCCATACCCGATGGGAATTTCAGCACCGTGCAATCGCCCAATCCCGAAGAGCGTGAAGCGCTCAATATGGCTCTTGAACTTAGTGAGGAGATAAATGCGGACCTCGTTATAGGCACCGACCCCGATACCGACCGCGTAGGCATGGCCATCCGAAACAATGAAGGCAAGATGATCTTGCTGAACGGCAACCAGGCCGCCTGTTTACTGGTGTATTATCAACTGGAGCGCATGCGTGAAAAGAACGCACTTCAACCGAATCATTACATCGCAAAGACGATTGTTACAACCGATTTACTCGAAGAGATCGCGAAGCTTCACACCGTAAAATGGTACGACACACTCACCGGATTCAAATACATCGCAGGAGTTATTCGAGAAAAAGAAGGAAAAGAAATTTTTATCGCCGGTGGTGAAGAAAGCTACGGCTACTCCGTTGGAGAATTTGTGCGCGACAAAGACGCAGTGCTTTCATCGGTTGTGTTGTGTGAAATCGCGGCCTGGTGCGCAGCGCACAACCGAACTTTGTGGAGTTTGCTCATGGAGATTTACGAGCGTTGTGGTTTGTATCATGAGTCCCTTTTATCAGTTACACTGAAAGGACTGGACGGGTTGCAACAAATTCAATCAAAAATGACAAGCCTGCGTTCCAATCCACCCAAGCAACTTGCAGGTTCTGACGTTGTCGAACTGCGCGATATTCAGCAGCAGCAAATGACCGATTTGCGAACCGGGGTTTCTAAAAAACTCGATCTCCCTGCATCGAATGTGCTGCAGTTCGTTTTAGCAGATGGTAGTAAAATTTCTGCGCGCCCCAGCGGAACAGAACCGAAAATCAAATTTTATTTCTCGATGAAAGCTCCGTTCAAAGGAGAACAGAATTACGCCGAACAAGTTTCACAAATGGAAGCGCGCATGAAAATCATCCAGGAAGAATTAGGCATGAAGTGATGCTAAAATCACTCTCTGTTCATACCCGATTTGTGCTGGCATTTATTGCAGTCATGTTTTTGCTACGGCTATTTCACATCACCAATCCGCCCATAGAGGTTGCGCACAACTGGCGTCAAACTACATCGTTGATGGTGGCGCGCAATTTTCATCAGATCGATGCCAACATTTTATACCCAACGATTGATGAAACAGGTGAAAATCGTGGTGTGGTAGGAATGGAATTTCCTGCTATTCCATATGCAATACACCTTCTATCCATTCCGCTTGGCTACGACCATTGGTATGGAAGATTGATTGTGCTCATCCTGGTCACAGTCGGAAGCTGGTATTTCTTTCTGCTCATGCGGCTCTATCTGAGCGAAAAAACAGCCGCTTGGGCCACATTACTTTACACCGCGTCATCGCTCTTTCACCTGGGAAGAAAAGTGATGCCCGATCCTGCTGCTCTTTCACTCGTGGTGGTGGCGTTGTATTATGGCTTCTCCTATTTAAAAAAAGGGAGCATCACACATTTAATTGCCTACTTCCTCTTTGCTGCAATCGGCACGCTTATCAAGATTCCATTCGGCCTGTATTTGGCTTTGCTGGCGTTTCCATTCTTTCAATCTGCGGTTCCCACGTCAAGGAGAGTGCTCTTCTCTACCACTTCTGCCCTTGTACTGTCGGTGGTTGGGTGGTGGTATTTCAGCTGGAACTTGCATTTAGCGGATGAGTTCGGGCAGTGGTATAATTCAGGCAAGCCACTGTCGGAAGGAGCCCAAGAGTTGGGCGCTCATCTCTCAGAAGTTTTTCAGCGATTCTATTTCTCGGCATATCACTCGTATGTGTGGGGCACTCTTTCTATTGTTGGGGTTGTTTATTTGATTTATAAACGCTCAAAAATTGCAATGGCTACTTCGATCGTCCTTCTTCCCCTTATTGTTCTGTATATGATGAAATCGGGAAGTTTGTTTTCGCACCACGGCTACTATGCTCTCATACTCGTTCCGTGGCTTGCGTTGTGTGGTGCATTGTTGCTCGAAAAATTACCTAAAAGACTTGCAATACTTCTTCTGGCTTTAGGAGGCATTGAATCAATCGCTAATCAACAGCACGATTTCTTCATCAAGCCGGAAGCATTTCAAAAACTACAACTTGAATCACTTGCCAATCAAGTTAGCCAACCCGATGAATTGGTAGGATTGGTTTCCAACGCCAACCCAAATGAGTTTTACTTTCTCAATCGCAAGGGTTGGTTGGTAGAACCCGATCAATGCACCAACGAACACCTTCTAGCGCTCAAGAATCGCGGTTGCCATTATCTGTTCGTACCCGCATCACGCTTGCCCATCGCCGTCTTATTTCCCAAGATTTTCGAAAATGATTTCTATTCGGTGTTTGAGCTGAAATAATGTTATCTTTGTAACAATGAAGCGTTTTTCACTCTTGACTGTTTTGAGTGTTTACATCTTGCTCTCTGTTGGAGTGCAGCTTCATTTGCATTATTGCTGCGGTCACCTGGCCGATTTCCATTTCATTTCCTCCCAGCGATGTGAGAAAAACGCGGGAGAAGAAGACAACGATACCTGTTGTGGAAAGAGTCATTGTTGCTCTTATGTTCATATCAACCTGAAAGTCGACGACTCACATCAACCTTCTGAAACTGCCCGATTCGAGCCAATTATATTGGAGAACCCTTCACAATTCTCCTTTCCTTTACCAAAGAACAACATATCTCGATGTGATGTTCCTAAAGAGAAAAATGCGCCCCCACCCGATGATGGGCGGTATTTGAGGTTTCATTCGTTGGTGTTGTATGCCTGATGGGGTGAAATAGTGAAATGGTGAAATGGTGAGAGAGTGAAATGGTGAAATAGAATGGGGTGTATTCCCCTTACTACTTCACACTCTTACTAATTCACACTCTCACTAATTCACCATTTCACTCTCTCACCATTTCACTACTTCACTCTCTCACCATTTAACTCCCCCCATGAAACACATATTTTTCTTCCTATTCATCTTTTTTACCAGCCACATACTATTGGCTCAAAAGCCCGTAACCACCACCTTTTGGGTGGCCGGAGTTTGCGGAATGTGCGAAAAAGCGATTGAATCAGCTATGGATACCAAGGGTATACTCAAAGCTGATTTTTCACTGAGCAACAATATGCTCACGGTAACCTATAAGCCGAGTAAACTCAATGAACAACAAATTCATGCATTGTTGAATGAAGCCGGTTACGACACCGAAAAAAGTATCTGCTCCGAAGAGCAATATGCGCGCGTTCATGGCTGCTGCAAATACCGTGAATTAGAAAAACACTGAATACAATGAGACTCATTTTCTTAGCGGCGTTATTTTTTTCTGCCCTTGCCCTCCGTGCCCAAGGAGTTAGCGGCACCGTTACCGGTGAGTGGTCCGACGGCAAAACGGAAACACTCGTAGGTGCGACTGTAGTCTGGAAAGACACTCGCAGCGGAACGCTTACGAACGAACAAGGTAAATTTCACATCGGTGTTCCTCCCGGGGCCCATATTCTCGTAGTCTTTTATATAGGCTTTCAAACCGATACAATCGAATATACCGGACAAAAGGATATTCATGTAACGCTAAAACAAGCCGGCAGCGGAAAAGAAATAGTTATCGAAGGAGAGCGAGGAGCAACGTTCATCAACTCGCGCGACCCTCAACAATTTCAGGTACTTGGGGAAAAAGAACTTTGCAAGGCCGCCTGCTGCAACTTAAGCGAAAGCTTCGAAACGAATGCTTCAGTCGATGCTGCCTACGCCGATGCCATTACGGGGACGCGCCAAATTCGCATGCTGGGTCTGGAAGGGAAATACACACAAATGTTGTTCGACAATATTCCTGCGGTTCGTGGACTTTCCAGTACCTACGGCCTCACATACGTGCCCGGACCATGGGTCAAAAACATCTACATCACCAAAGGTGTTGGGTCCATAACAAGCGGCTATGAAAGCATGGCGGGACAAATCAATGTGGCGCTGAAAAATCCCGATACTGCCGAACGCCTCCATTTGAATGCCTACGCCGGCAGCGGAGGACGCACAGAGTTGAATCTGGTGGTTGGTCCGAAAAGCGAACGTGAACATGATGAGGAAAAGGGCAGTGATCACCTTGAACACGATCATCACATCAAAGGAAGCCTGCTCGCACACGCTGCAATGTCGCAACTGCGCACCGACATGAATGCCGACGGATTTCTGGATAACCCGCTATTCTCTAACATCTCTTTGCGCAACGAGTGGCATCTTGAAGGTCACGGAGGTCTGGGAGCTCAACTCGCATTAAATTATCAGAACATCAACACTGTCAGTGGACAACTCGATTACAATCCGACCGATGAAATTCGCTCACGGTTATGGGGTGTAAAAACTCGCACGCGTCGCTACGAAGCATCAGCCAAATTGGGGTATGTTTTTCCCGGCAAACCATGGAAGAGTTTCGGGTCACAATACAACGCGCTTTACCACGACCAACAAGGTGATTATGGCTTTCAAACCTACAACGGCGAACAGCGAAGCGGACGCATCAACTTACTTTTCGCTTCACGCATTCTGAATGAGTCAAACACGTTCACTACAGGCTTTACGTATGTCTTCGATGATTATCGAGACACACTAAAATCCACTTTCGACTTCTACAGTAACGTCACTCCACTCAGTCGCCAAGAGCGCGTGCCGGGTGTCTTCTTTGAATATACCTTCAAGGCACGTGATAAGTTCACGCTTGTAGCAGGACTGCGAGAAGATTTGCACAATGTATACGGGGCATTGTTTACCCCTCGACTCCATGCCCGTTATAGCGTCAACGATCATATGACGGTGAAAGCTGTGGGAGGCATGGGCTACCGGACCGCTGTGTTGGTAATGGATAATGTAGGTATGTTGGCTTCCAATAGAATTATTCAGATACAGGGCGACGCTGCGCCTTCCGATACATACCAAGGGCTAGACATAGAGAAATCTCGCAATGCAGGACTTGTTTTCACCTGGAAGGGTGATCTTCGATTTAGACCAGCGACACTCAGTCTGGATGCATTCATAACAGACTTCCAAAAGCAAGTTGTAGTCGATTACGAAACTCCCGGCTCTGTCTACTTCTATAATCTAGAAGGAAGGAGCTACAGCAACAGTGCACAAGCAGAACTACAATGGTCACCACTGCGCAGATTGGACGTGCGCATAGCCTATCGCTGGCTGGAAGCTCGTACCCAGTATCGAGAAGGAATGCGCGATAGACCGCTGGTGAACCGCCATCGTGCATTCACTAACCTCGCATATGAAACGCGGAAAAAACCAAACGGTTCGCAATGGCGTTTCGATGCTACAGTGCAGTGGATAAGTAGAAAACGGATACCATTCGTAGTCAATAATCATAGTGAGCACAACAATGAACCCCTCAGCAGTTGGTCGAATGATTACTGGCAAGTGATGGCTCAAGCGACCTATGTATTCAAGACAAACCTGGAAGTGTATGTTGGTGGTGAAAACCTGACCAATTTCATGGTACACGATGCTATAATAATGGCGAGCGATCCCAGCTCATCGCTGTTTGATGGGTCCTTGCTATGGGGCCCTGTGTTCGGAAGGATGGGCTATGTTGGCTTGCGCTGGATCCTGTAATTACAATAAGCTCAACTGTACGTATTGATGCTCAAAATCGAGCAGCCAGCGCTTGCGTTGAATACCTCCACTATAGCCCATATACGTACCGTCTTTGCCAATTACGCGATGACACGGAATAAGCACGGGTATCGGGTTTTTCGCGATAGCTGAAGCAACAGCGCGCGTAAGCTTGATGTCGCCGAGCTGACGCGCAACATCTTCATAACTCACGGTTTTAGCAAAAGGAATACGCATCAGCTCCTCCCAAACAGTTTGCTGAAAATGGGTGCCTTCCAGATGCATCGGTATTTCAATGCGTGTAGAGTTTCCATTGAAGAAAAGGGCCAACGCGTGAAGCACTCGGTGGAGGTCGTGATCAAAATCGTCGGTGCCTCGTTGTTCCACAAAATCGATGCGTGTCAACATACCTCCGAAGCCTTCCAAGCGAAGCCAACCCATGGGAGATTGAAAGTGAATTACCGATTTGCGCATGGGCGTTAAAGTAGAACAATTCGGGATTGACAAAACAATCACCGATAAAAGTCATTCACTCGTAAATTTGCATCTCGTTAAAAACTGTATCATCAACATGAAAAAACTAGTAGAAGAATTTCCCAATCATTTACGCGAAGCCTTACAAATTGGTCGCTCAGCTCAACTCAATCCGTGCAACAAAACCATTCAGAATATTGTCATTTCCGGCTTGGGCGGCAGTGGCATAGGCGGTAAAATCGTGAGCCAGCTAGTGGCTGAAAAATGTCCGGTTCCTATCGTGTGTACCAACGACTATGTGTTGCCCGATTTCGTTAACGAACATACACTCGTTATCATAAGCAGCTACAGCGGTGACACGGAAGAAACAGTGGCTGCGCTGCAAGAGGCTATGGCCAAAAGCGCTGAGATTGCCTGTGTAACGAGTGGGGGTAAAATAGCAGCTACCGCAAAAGAAAAAGGCTTCAATCACATCATCATTCCGGGAGGCAACCCTCCACGATCGATGTTCGGCTATAGTTCAGTGCAATTGTTCTTCTTACTTCGTCATTACGGGTTCATAGATGGCTCATTCGAAAAAGAAGTAGAAAACAGTGTTTCGATTATTGAAAACAACATCGACGACATTCGTTCTGCATCGAAGAGCATCGCAGAAATAGTAGTTCACCGCATTCCAATTTTATATAGCGAGGCCATGTATGAAGGAGTGGCCATTCGCTGGCGTCAACAAATCAATGAGAACTCGAAGATGCTTTGCTGGCATCATGTTTTCCCTGAAATGAACCATAATGAGCTCGTGGGTTGGACAGGGGGCGACAACCGCGTAGCGGTAATCATTCTGCGCAATGAAGACGATCATAAGCGGTCACAATTGCGCATGGAGCTTTGCAAGAAGTTGATGGGCGAAAAGTGTGATACCGTTGTTGAAGCATGGTCGAAGGGAAGCACACGCATCGAGCGTTCGATGTACCTCATTCATCTGGGCGACTGGATAAGCATTGATCTTGCTGAGCTGCGCAATGAAGATGCGGTAGCAATTCCGGCTATTATTTTCTTGAAAAATGAGCTGTCGAAAGTGAATTGATTTCACATGAAGAAGCCTGTTGTATTTCGCGACTTGGGCAGCATGGATTACAAAGCGTGCTGGGATTTACAAGAGCATTATTTCAACAAGGCTGTACAGACAAAATTTGATAATCGTGCAAAAGCACCCGAAGAACAAGTGGTCACTACCGACCACTTGTTTTTTGTGGAACATCCTCATGTCTACACACTGGGTAAGAGTGGCGACGTGGCCAATTTGTTGCTGGATGAAGAAGCGCTCACCAAAGTTGATGCGCGTTTTTATGCCATCAATCGAGGGGGCGACATAACTTATCACGGACCGGGACAAATCGTTGGTTATCCAATTTTCGACTTGGATCATTTCTTCACAGACATCCACAAATACTTGCGCTTCCTGGAAGAAGCCATCATTCTAACCTTGTTAGATTACGGCATAAAGGCAGGCCGCATCGAAGGACTTACCGGTGTCTGGCTCGATGAATCCGATGCAAAAAAAGCACGCAAAATAGCTGCGCTCGGTGTGAAGTGCAGTCGCTGGGTCACCATGCACGGTTTTGCTTTCAACGTGAACGCGGATCTCTCGTATTTCCAAAACATCATCCCCTGTGGTATAACCGACAAGGCAGTTACATCGATGCATTCGGAATTGGGAAGAACACTCGATTTCAGAGAAGTGAAAGAGCGGCTAAAACACCATCTGGCCGTGGTTTTCGAATTGGATTTCGTGCCTGAATCGACGATGTAGAACCAGTTATCGAATCGGTTATTTTTGCTTCTACCAAAACCATTATGGAAAAACCACGCGTTGGAGTTTTAGGAGGCGGATCGTGGGCTACGGCCCAAGTGAAGTTGTTGTGCAAGAACACGGACAAGGTTCAGTGGTGGATGCGCAACAAAGAGGCGATTGATCATATTCGCCAATTCGGTCACAACCCTAATTACATTCAGAGTATTGAATTTGAGCCGGATCAGTTGAACGTTACGGATAATCTTCAGGAGGTCATCGACAACAGCGATTATATCATCGTAGCTATTCCCTCTGCGTTTGTTCACGAAGCGTTTGAGCACTACAAGCCCACGGGACTCGAAAACAAAGTCCTTTTCTCTGCCATCAAGGGTGTAATCAATGAGTTTGACTCCATTCCGGCGCGCTATTTTCACAAGCAACTGGGTGTTTCTTATGAAAACATAGGTATCGTATGCGGACCCTGTCACGCGGAAGAGGTTGCCATGGAGAAATTATCCTACCTAACCATTGGCTGTGCTGATTTGGCTAAGGCCGACACAATGGCCTCGATGCTCGGTTGTCGATTTATGAAAACAAATACCACCGAAGATGTTTTTGGTGCAGAGCTCGCGGCTATTCTGAAAAACGTTTATGCCGTTGCAAGTGGCATCTGTCATGGTTTAGGTTATGGCGACAATTTTCAGGCGGTACTCATCAGCAACGCAATACGAGAAATGGAACGATTCATCGATAACGTGCACGAAGTGCACCGCGACGTAAAGAGCAGTGCTTATCTCGGCGACTTGCTAGTGACGGCCTATTCACCTTATTCTCGCAACCGTACCCTCGGTACCATGGTAGGAAAAGGATACAGCGTTAAATGGGCGACCATTGAAATGAACATGGTAGCAGAAGGGTACTATGCAGCGCGAGGAATTCACGAAATCAACAAGAAGTTCAACGCCGACATTCCAATTGCTGATGCTGTTTACAGAATTCTGTATGAGAAAATTTCTCCCATGATGGAGATGAGGATTTTGACGGACAAACTGTCGTAATGACGAGTGAGCCGGCGCGCAAACAACATCGCATTATTCGTGCATTCCTGTCTATTCATTGTTCATAAACATCCCTGACAGCAATAATCGCATGGTAGTTCGTGTTTTTAATTTGCTCGAACAATCAGAAATCAATGAAGCTCATTCTTCTCCTTCTTATCCTCTTCACAAGCGCATGTCTTGACGCGCAAGTGCAGGAGTTCAAGGACCAATACCCAAACGGCAAAACCCGCAGTGAAGGAAACTACGTGAATGGTTTTGAGGATGGGTTGTGGAAATATTACTACGAAACAGGAACACTTCAGGAAGAGTCGCAATACCGTAATGGGAAGTTGAGCGGCAGCGTGAAACGCTATCACCCCAATGGCAAAATCATGGTGGAGGGTTATTTTAAGTTGGGCGCGCAAGACAGTATTCAGCGAACATTCACTGCAGACGGAATATTGGTTGAGGAAGGATATTTCGAAAAGGGGATAAAAGCAGGTAGATGGAATTACTTTTTCCCCTCAGGCGATACCATGATGATTGAAGAGTTTCGCAATGGACAGGAGCTGATGTGGCTGTTTTGTGACGGGAACAAGATTCGTACACTATCCAATGGCAGCGGCGTGATGGAGGAGAAGTTTGATAGTGGTAAACTATTCAGAAGCACCGCATACCGGAATGGTCTTCCTGATGGGCCTTACATCGAAAACTACAGCGGAGCAAACGCGCGCATAAAAGGACAATACAAGGAGGGTAAGGAAGAGGGTCTCTGGGAAGAGCTATATCCATCAGGCGCAGTAAAGAGACATTCTAATTACAAGGCAGGTGTATTGCACGGTCCATTCACCGAGAAATATTCGAAAGGCCAAGTGTCGGTTTCAGGCACCTATGCCGACGGAAAAAAAACCGGCCACTGGATGTGGAATTTAGAAAGTGGAGCAAAAGATATGGAGGGCGATTTTCAAAACGATCTTCAGCAAGGCGAATGGATATTTTATTACGGCAATGGAGAGCGTCAATATTGGGGCAATTACGACAAGGGTAAAATGAACGGCTTTTGGCAGTGGCAATATTGGCAGGGCACCCAATGGAAGCAAGGCGATATTGTAAACGATAAGAAGAACGGCCTTTGGAAATACTGGTATGAAGATGGAAAACCCATGATGGAAGGAAATTTCAAAAACGATCTTGAAGAAGGCGAATGGACGTCTTGGTATAGCAACGGTTATATTCAAGACATCGGTAACTATGAGGCGGGAAAGATGAAAGGAAAATGGACCGGCAATCACCCTAACGGCGTAAAGAGTTATGAAGGTACTTGGACTGTGCAGAAGCGTAATGACCAATTTGCGCAGAGAATCAGCGACCTCTACAAAATCAAATCAGATACGGCGGCCAACGTAAACGTAGGTGATGTCAAAAAAGGAAAGTGGACCTATTGGAGTGATAAAGGGAGCATCGAAAAAATCGAAACGTTTGGCTCCAATGGAGTATTAAATGGCCCTTATGAGTCGCACAACAATGGTCGGCTCGACAGCAAAGGCGACTATAAAAATGGAAAGCCGAACGGCAGTTGGTCGTACTTCTATCCACACGGCGCACCTATGCGCGATTGTGAATTCAAAGAAGGAAAGCTGAATGGGCCAAGTGTGATGTATGATGAGCGTGGTCGTGTTATAGAGATTTCAAACTACAAGAACAACAAGCTACATGGCACCTATATCAAATACGACGAAAAGACCGGCAAGGAACGCATGCGAGTAGAATATGATTAAGCAGAGCGTGCTGATTACGGAGCCTTGCATGCGTATTTAAAAGGGATAAGCTAGCGTCGCGCTTCTCTCAATGAGCGCATCAACGGGCGTTCATCATTTCCTCGATCTCCTCCACCTCTATCGCAAAGCGTTCAAACATGTCCGTATTGCCTGTTTTGGTAATAACGATGTTGTTTTCAATGCGAATACCCAAACTCTCTTCACGAATATAAATACCGGGCTCTACAGTAAACACATTGCCCTCAGCAACTAGTTGTGTCCAATCGCCCACATCATGGACGTCGAGTCCCAGGAAGTGTGAAGTGCCATGCATGAAATATTTTTTATACGCAGGCCAGGCGGCATTCTGATTCTTCACATCATCCATCGAGATGAGTTTCAAGTCTAGCAACTCCTTTGTCATCAACTCTCCCACCTCTTTGTGGTATTCGTGCATGAGGACTCCGGGCTTTAGCAAAGCCTTCGCTCCCTTCATCACATTCAAAACTGAATTATACACCGCTTTTTGGCGGTCCGAAAACCTTCCGTTCACAGGGATGCAACGCGTCATATCAGCGTTGTAATTTCCATACTCGGCTCCTACATCCATTAAGAGTAAATCGCCGTCTTTACATGGCTTATCGTTGTCGATATAGTGCAATACGCACGCGCTGAAACCGCTTGCTATGATTGGAGTGTAAGCAAAACCGCGTGAGCCTTTCGATAAGAACTCGTGCATATACTCGGCCTCGATTTCATATTCCATCACACCCGGTTTCACCATTTTCATAACGCGCTCATATCCTCCGCGTGTGATATCGATAGCCCGCTGCAGCTGGTTCACCTCCTCCTGTTCCTTCAGCGCTCGCAAGCGATGCATGATGGGTGCGCTGCGTTCAATACGGTAATGAGGATAGTATTCGCGCACCCATTTAGAGAAGCGCGCTTCGCGTGTTTCAACCTCTACCGTCGCGCGAGTATGCTCGTTATTATTCAGATAGATGCACGATGCCTCAGCGAGAATCGATTTAAAAACACGTTCAAATTCACCCAGCCAATACACCGTCTTAACACCGGTTTGAGATATGGCCTGTTCCTTCGTCAGCTTAGCTCCTTCCCAAATAGCAATGGTTTCGTTGGTTTCCTTCAGAAAAAGTATTTCTCTGTGATGCGTATGAAACGAATCAGGAAATAATAGCAATATGCTTTCTTCCTGGTCGACACCGCACATGTAGAAAATATCTGTTGCTTGTTTAAAAGCAAAATGTCCGTCGGCACTCGTGGGATAAATATCGTTACTGCAGAAAACAGCTACGCCTCCTTTGAGCATGTTAGAAGCAAAGCGTTTGCGGGAACCGATATAAAATTCGGGTGAAAGTTGTTGATAGCGCATTCGTTCAATCGTTAAGTAAAAACCATTTCATCACTTCATCTTCACCAATATCGCGTGAAGCCTTTTTGCCTACCACGGCATGAATATCTTTCGGGGAAATACCACTTGCCGGGCGTTTCCAGGTGAGATCACTCATTTCAATAGACTTGCCCGCAGGAATATTTTTAGCGGCAACCAAGCTTCTGCGAGCATTGGCGCGCGCCGGGGCTTCGCTTTCGAGAGCTTTCATATCGAATGTGCCAAGCAGCTCGAACGTTCGATTCATCCGCTTTTGAAAATGCTTCAAATCTTCCTTGTCCATTGCGTGGTAATGATCGTTACCCGGCAATGATTTATCGTGTGTAAAATGCTTTTCCAACACGGCGGCGCCCAGTAATGTTGCCACTTCAAGGGTATGCATATCCTTCGGCAGCGTGTGGTCGCTGTAGCCCGGCACAACATCCGGAAATAGACGTATCATGTCTTTAATCATCCCCAGATTGGCGTTCTCATCCATCGTCGGATAGTTAAGCACGCAGTGCATTAGACAAAGCTTATTGCCATACTTCTCGATGGTTTCGACCGCCTGCATGACTTCCCACTTGTAGGCAGCTCCTGTGGAGAGAATGATGGGCTTACCGAAAGAACACTGGTATTCGATAAAAGGAAGATTCGTCAAATCACTACTGCTGATTTTGAATACCGGCATTAGGTCGTTCAGAAAGGTTGCGCTCTCTACATCGAATGGCGTACTCATGAATTCGATACCTGCGGTTTCGCAATGACGTGCTAACTCTTCATATTCCTTCTTCCAGAATTTATCATACTTCTTGAAGAGTTCGAATTGCGAGCGCGTAGGTTCTTTGGTGATATCCCAATAATAAGGCGAGTCTTTACTGGCGATAGTTTCCGCCTTGTATGTTTGAAATTTAATGGCCTGTGCACCACCTTCTGCCGCTTCATCAATAAGACGCTTGGCGAGTTCCATAGAGCCCTCGTGATTCACGCCGGCTTCAGCGATGATGTATGGGCTGTGCAATACACGGGGATTGTAATTGTTGAGAAAGGAGACGAGTTTCATGCGCCTAAATTAAGACGGATCGCGCTTCATAGATTCGGTGGGTTGACGGATGCGGGCATGAATTTGAGGCGACAGCATTTATTGGTCGCCATCCATGCATGCACACGGTGGTGACATAATGACTCTGCAGTTGGGGAGACCATTTTTCAGTCTTTCGTGTGTATCGCGGCTCATTGCATTGTTCAGCAAATCCAATACACGAAGTTGCGGCATTTCCGTGAGGCGCTCTGGGTAATACGTAATCGGATTATCCCACAGCGCAAGAGTTTCCAACATGCCCAAACGATCTATTTCATCCGGTATGAGTTCTATGAGATTGTCGGCAAGGTTCAATACCCTCAAATGGCCCAATTGTGTAATGCTTGCAGGGATTGTGTCAATCTCATTGTGCTCGCATTGCAGGCGTTGAAGCAAAGGCAATTCTGAAAAACGATCGGGCAGGTGTGTAATTCTGCATTTATTCATGCGCAATTCTTGCAAGTTCCCGAACAGAAATACTTCATCGGGAATGCCCATTAATTTTTGCTTCGATAAATCGAGTCGATAAACGAATTCTCTATGCTGCATTGCCGCCTCAATGCTGGTAAAGACTTTAGCTGTGTCGAGATCCTTGAACGCAATCAATTGTGCATCCGCTTGAAGGTTGATGCACGTGACAGTGATAATAAGTAAACTATGTATTAACCTCCTAGCCATTGTTTTGCGCTTCTGCAATCCTCTTGTATTCCTGCCTGCAATTCATCCAATGAATCAAACTTTCTTTCATCGCGAAGTTTATGCAGCAGCTCAACAGTAACCTTCGCGTCATACAAATTATTGTCGAAATCGAAGATATGCGTTTCAATGTGAATTTTGTCGTTCTTGCCAATCGTTGGGCGCACTCCAATGTTGGTTACACCGTTAAAAATTCCAAGTGGCGTTTGAATGCGCGACACGTAAACGCCATTGGCCGGAATCATCTTATGCTCGAAATCGACGTGAAGATTGGCGGTGGGAAAACCGATGGTTCTGCCGAGCTGTCTGTTCTTAACAATGTGGCCCTGCATGCTATAAGGCCTGCCTAGGAATGCCGCGGTAGTCTCCATATCGCCCCGCTCGAGAGCCGAACGAATCTTTGTAGAACTTACCTCCATTTCATCAATCTCGAGCGCCGGAATTTCTTCTACTTGAAATCCGAAAACATCCGAAAGCTCCAGGAGCGTATTAAAATCTCCTTCGCGGTTTCTTCCAAAGCGGTGGTCATGTCCAACAACCACTATATGCGCATTGATGCCCTTCACCAGAAAATCACGAACGTATTCGAATGCTGCAAGTCTTGATAATTCAGGAGAAAAAGGGTAAATCACGAGGTGATCAAGCCCGGCATTTTCCAACTCGGATATTTTCTCTTCGGGTGAAGAAAGAAGGGATACGCGATGATCGTCGGGATACAGGACCATGCGCGGGTGCGGGTAAAAAGATAGCAGCACCGACTCTCCTCCCTCGCGCCTTGCAATCTCTGCAATTCGTTGCAATAATGCCTTATGTCCTTTGTGCACGCCATCGAAGGTGCCGATGGTTACCACCGCATTGCGAAATGTTGGAAGTGATGAGAAATCGTAGTGTACCTGCACAGCAAATTAGCCCTTGCACAAAAGTAGTTGAAGGAAGCGACGCAAAACGAAAAAGGCTCCCCGGAGAGAGCCTTTTCATTTCTTTCTGTTCGATTACCGAGTTACATTGAACTGACGGCTGAACATTTTCTCACCTTCAACCACCAGGTTAAAGATGTAGTTGCCTGCCGGGTAATCGCTTACATTCAAGTTGAACATATTGTCGCCCTGGCTGTGCAATCCAATGTTGTCGAAAGTCACAAGCTTCCCTTGAATATCGCGCACCTCATAAGCGATAAACGACGCAGCATTCAGATTGAAACGAATCTGCGCATTGCTGGCGGTGGGATTGGGGCTAATAGCAAAATCAGTAATGTATTCTGCCTCCTCTTCTGTGCCTACAAACTCGTTCAATACAAGACGGATGGCCGGAGTGGCGTCTGTAAGGAAGCTAACACCGAAGAACCATAAAAACTCACCCGCAGTGGTCGTTTCAGCCCAATATCCGGTGCTAAAATCGGAATCAACTTCATCTATTGATTTAATAGCAAGCTCTTGTTCTGTAGCAAACTCAGTTTGAACACCTGCGAAGTAGGTCGATCCCTCGGTAAGCTCAACAGCCTCTTCAAAAGACAAATAAATAGGGAACTGTTGTGAGGCTCCGGTAGGCACGTAGAATGGTTCAACTTCGTATTCGCCATAGGCCGCATAAACCGCGTCGCTCAGGTTGTAATCTTCGCCACGCTCCAGAAGTAAAATATTGAATGGACAATAATCGTCGGTTGAATTATCGAAACGAATACTGAGGCCACCAGCTGTTGAGCCTGCATTGTAACAGGTGAGGTAACTACCGTATCCTGTAGGGTTGTAAGGGTCATCGGGTGTTCCTGTACCCAAAAACGGCGTCATTTCTCCGTTGATCAATGCCGGGTCGTCGTGTCCGTATTCCCCATCAACAACCAGAAACTTCTTGGTCAGCGCATTGTCTGCCGGTGTTTCGTCTGTTCCATTGTAGGCGATTGTAGTGCGCACAAAGTAGGTTCCCGCCTCGGATGGAGCCCATTGAGTTTGCAAAAAGAGGGTGTCGGTTGCATCACCCGGGGTAGGGCTTTCCGCATTTGAGAATGCAAAAACCGATTCAGTTACACTCGCCAGCACATTGGTTTGCGAGGCGTCCAGCACTTCAGCAGTAATGGTGGCACTCTGTGTAATTGTTCCCAAGTTCTGGTACATCGTTCCAATGATCAAACCACCCATGGAAGGATCGATTGCCTGTTCGAGCGCAAGACAGCGATATTCATAGTCGATGAAAATATCACCATTGGTTACCTGCACAACGCGTAAATCATTTTGAATTGGGTTCTCATAAGCTCGCACATCGTCGATTCCCCAGAAGTAATGCGAATGGCTTGAGTTGCCGTTGGGCTGCCAGCCAAAGCGGAAAATGACAAAGCTCTGACCAGCCGCAGCTGCCGAAATATCAACTGTAGTAACCAGCGGATTGGCTGAAGCGTCGTTGGCCCCACCAGTGAATGTGGGTGCAGCGTCATAAATGGTCCATGTAAAACCACCATCATTACTTACTTCAAGCACGAATGGTTTGTCGTCGGCACAGCAATAGCGGAACGCTTGCTGAAATTCCAGGATTACGCTGGAAGAAGCACTGAAATCGACCGCCGGAGAAACGAGGTATCCGCTTACATCTTCAGCGGGATTGGTAGCCGTGATTTCTCCTCCCTGGTATAAGTCAGCATCAAAAATAACCCAGCCATTGTCCGCAGTGGCTGAATTGAGTGCCTGGCTTGGATCTGAATAGGAGCCCGCCGGACTAGCCGCATCAGCCATCATCCAGATAGCGTTGCCGCCTGTATCCTCAAAGGTCCACGCACCATTGGTTCCCTGCCCTAAAAAACCGTTGCTGAAGTCTTCATTGAACACATCACGATCGGCACTCACCTGCGTTGAAGCAAGCGAAAGTGTTCCTTCAAAGTGTGCGCGTTCAATTTCTTCAGTAGTGGCCGCGCGTGGCTTTTCGCCGGTGCGAGGGCGAGCTGAACTTGTGGACTTGTGTTGAGCCAACCCAATGGTGGCAGACAACAACACCATGGACAAAGTAAAAATTTGTTTCATGTAATTATTTGGATTTATCGTCGGTGAAATTAAGACATTCTGAACATACACATACAACTACGCGCGTATGTTCCCTCCCGGGTGAGGTTTTGGGTATAAAAAAAGCCGCCCTTTTCGAGGGCGGCCTTTCCGTGGGGTTAACCCAAAATTTATTGAACGGTCACAAGCTGTGTTGTTGAAGCATTGCCAGAGTTTACACGAACGGTGTAAACGCCATTTGCTAATGCAGAAACATCCACAGTGGTGTTCATGTTGAAACGCTTAGACTCAACAAGCGCACCTACGCTGTCGAATACTTCTAAAGAGAAGTTCTCGCGCTGGTTGGTAGCGATTGTAATGATGCCATTCGCAACAGGATTTGGGTAGATGTTTACACCTTCCAACTCTGCTACAACTTCCTTTTCAACAGATGAAGAAGGGTCGAAATTCAATTGAATTGCGAACGCATTACCGTTTGAATACACAGTACCGTCGGTTGGCAAGTAAATCAAACTTGCTCCACCTGGTTGTGGAACGGTTAGGTCATCCAGTATGCGGATATCGTTTGCGTTACCATTGCTAAACAACGCAGCGCTTACGTAATATCCGTTTGGATCCAAGGTCAAAGGATCAACGAGAGGAATATTCACAAACCCTGCAGCAACATCAGCTTCAGTAAGAGTGTATTGTTCGCTGTATCCGAGCGCATTGTCAACGATGTCGCTAAAGATATCAAGTGTGTCGTGAACCTGAATAAGGATGTCGCCACCTGCAACTGTTGTGCTGGTAAGGCCTACACGAACGCTGATCAGGTCAGCAGATTCTTGAACCTGGTAATAGGTCATGCACATTAGCTCATCAGCATTGTCTGTGAAGCTGTTGGTGCCGAGCGAGCTGAGAACTTCCGTTCCTGCCGGATGAACACCCAGGCCATCCATAGAATAGATACCTGTTGGAGAAGTAACTTCATAATAACGCAACGCATCATTGTTGGAAGCATCGCCGTCAGTAGCTGTTTGGTCGCTGGTAACAGTATATGTAACGTTGTGCAGACCTAGCGATGAAGCAGCGGTCACGTAATCGTTAACCAACATGGTGTCGCCGGGAAGAAGCTCAGCTTGCGTGAATGTGTTCAATGTGCCATCCATATCGATGTTAACAGTTACGTTGGTCATTGTTTCATAACCAAGGTTCTTCACGTAACAACCGATATTCATGTCAGCAGGAACCTGATTCTGAGGAATTCGAGCATATTCTTCGCCTGTTCCTGTTGAAGAAACATAGGCGTTGAAGATTTTCGCATCGTGCTGGTACTGCTCGTAAATCTGAATATCATCCACGTACCAAGCATATCCCCAAATACCTGTGAACTGCAAGCGAACCCATACCTGAGAAGCGCCGCCTGCGATTTCACTAATATTGAAGCTGCGAGTTGTTGGGTTACCGGGTGAAACGCTGGTAGTCAATTCGCCGTCTTCCCACACGCGATATGCGCCGGGAATTCCGCTGATGTCCAATGTTGGATCATCCAACGTCGGGAATGTTCCGTCAGTGCTGATTACCAACCATGTCTGCTCATCGGTAAAACGACGATACTGAGTTTCAAACTCCAGAATCACGTTTGAATAAGTAGAAAGATCAATAGGAGTAGCGGTTGTGATGTGCGCCTGCTCATAAGCTACACCAGCCTGATTATTGAATCCATCCGAATTGTACATCGCATAGCCATTGTCAGCCGTTGTGCTTTGAATAGCCGGTGTTCCATAAGATCCTGTGCTTTCCAGACCAATTCCGATTTCGAAATCAGAATCGAATGTTCCGTCGTGAGCAATAATCCAGTTGGATGGCACAGAAAAATCATCCTGCCAGATAATGTCGCGGTCTGCGCTGGCAGCG
>Ga0315902_10003816_pt1 | contig 22257 bp, 19 predicted proteins | sample LakEriMetagenome_9_FD_203523 | JGI IMG/M metagenome (GOLD analysis project Ga0315902, IMG submission 203523) | Freshwater fungal communities from buoy surface, Lake Erie, Ohio, United States - Buoy 12 MA117 | ecosystem: Environmental > Aquatic > Freshwater > Lake > Lake biofilm | place: USA... | reverse complement strand
GATCTCTTGTCCGCTACCAGCCTGCTGGAGCAGGTGGCGTTCGACAAGTACAGCTTCGTGCGTGACAGCTACCTGGCACGGCGCCGCAATCAGGTGCACGACGGCAACCCGCCGGAGGAGCCCGAGGAGGATGAGGCGGTGCCGCTGGCGGCGCCGATTGCGCCCTCCGGCACGAATGCAAGCCCACCTCCCGATGCACCCGCCCGCCCGTGAACCGGAAACCCACCTCAACCGTTGAATGCTCACCCGGCCTGGTTTGCAGGCCCCGATAAAAGGACTCCCATGTTCAAGACCCCTCAGAGCCGCATGGATCGACGCAGCGCCCTGGGTATGTTCGGCGCCGTGGCCTCATCACTGCTCCTGGCCGCCTGGCCCGTTGCGCAGGCCCAGGCTGCCCTGGCTCCCGATGCGCTGGTGCGTCAGATCTCCACCGAGGTGATCGACACGGTGAAGTCCGACAAGGACATCCAGGCTGGAAACCTGAACAAGATCATTGCCTTGGTCGACGCCAAGGTCATGCCGCATGTGAACTTCCAGCGGATGACGGCCATCGCCGTGGGCCGCGCCTGGCGTACCGCCACGCCGGAGCAGCAGAAGCGCCTGCTCGAGGAGTTCAAGACGCTGCTGGTGCGCACCTACTCGGGCGCGCTCACGCAGGTGAAGGACCAGACGGTGCAACTCAGGCCCATGCGCGCCGCAGCGGATGACCCCGAAGTGGTGGTGCGCACCGAGGTCAAGGGCAAGGGCGATCCGATCCAACTCGATTACCGTCTGGAGAAGACCGCATCGGGTTGGAAGATCTACGACGTGAACGTGCTGGGCGTGTGGCTGGCCGACACCAGCTTCAAGTCGCAGTTCGCGCCCATCATCGCCAACTCAGGGCTGGACGGTCTGATCGGCAACCTGGCCGAGCTCAACCGCAAGGCGGCCGCCCGCAATTGAGCACACTGCAATTGAGCCCGCTGCAATTAAGCTCGCCGCAGATGAAGCTGCCCAGCACGCTCACGCTGCCTGCGGCGCGTGAGACCACCGACGCCTTGGCGGCGGCCATCGCGGGCCTGCCGGCAGGCAGCACCTTGTGCGTCGATGCCTCGGCCCTGACCGAACTGGACACCTCGGCGCTGGCCGTGTTGCTGCAGGCCCGGCGCGCGGCAAAGGCCCGGGGTCTGCAGTGGCAGCTGGAAGGCACGCCGCCCAAGCTGCGCCAGCTGGCAGGCCTGTACGGGGTGGAGGGCCTGTTGTGGGCCCAGGAGACGCCGCGCTGAGCTATCAGCCTGCGGGCGCGTAACGCCGCGTGCGCAGGTTCTTCTTGATCTCCTGCAGCATGGGCCGCAGGCTCTCGCTGCCCAGCCGCAACGCCACGCCCGTGGTGAGGATGTCCACGATCATCAGGTGCAGCAGGCGGCTGACCATGGGGCTGTAGCGGTCAAAGTCTTCCGGGTGGTCGGCTGCCAGCAGGATGTGACCGGGCTGTCGAGCGGCATGGGCCAGGGGCGAGCTGCTGGCGGTCACCACGATGACCGTGGCACCCTTGCGGTGCGCGATGTCAGCCACGTCGATCAGGTCTTTGCTGCGGCCAGAGTTGCTGAACACCACGGCGCAGTCGCCTGCGCCCAGCATGGTGGCGCTCATCACCTGCACGTGGCCATCGGTGAAGGCCGAAGCGTGCACCCCCAGGCGGAAGAACTTGTGCTGGGCGTCCATGGCCACGATGCCGGAGTTGCCCACGCCGTAGAACTCGATGCGCCGGCCGTCGCGGCAGGCCTGCGCCAGGGCGCTGATGGCTTGCTCGATGGCGTGGCTGGTGGCCGCGTTACGGTACTTCAGCAGGGCGCTCACCGCGTTGTCGATGACCTTCACCACCAAATCGCCCGGCTTGTCGTCCTCGTCCACCGCGCGGTGCACGAAGGGCACGCCCTCGTTGACGCTGCCGGCCAGCTTGAGCTTGAAGTCGGCCAAGCCGTCGTAACCGACGCTGCGGCAAAAGCGCACGACCGTGGGCTTGCTCACATGGGCTCGCTCGGCCAACTCGGCCACGGGTTGCGTGGCAAAGCTGCGCGCGTCCGACAGCACCAGCCGGGCGACGCGCTGCTCGGCGGGGGGCAGAGCGGGAATGGCTGCGCGGATGCGGTCCAGCATCATGGGCATCGCCCCGGTGTCGTCTGCTGTCGCATCGCCCACCTCGGTACCCGCGCTCCTGGACTCCCCTGTGGTCCGATCGTGTTTGGCAGCGCCCGGGCGGTTCATTGCTCTTCGTCCCAGGTGCAACCGTCGCGCGCCACCATGGCGCTGGCCGCGGGTGGACCCCAACTCCCGGCGGCGTAGGGGCGAGGGCCGTTGGGGTCGTTCTCCCAGGTCTGCAGGATGGGCATCACCCAGCGCCAGGCCTGCTCCTGCTCGTCGCTGCGCACAAAGAGGTTCAGGCGTCCGGCAATCGCGTCCAGCAGCAGCCGTTCGTAGGCACCCACCCGCTCGGTGGGGAAGGCCTTGTCGAAGTCCAGGTCCAGCTTCACGGGTGACAGCAACTCGGCGCCGCCGCCATGCAACAGGCTGCCCTTGGCCGCCAGCAGGTGCAGCTCCAGCCCGTCTTCCGGCTGCAGCTTGATCACCAGCTTGTTGGCCCGGTGCGAGCCCGGGAAGATGGGGTGGGGCACGGGGCGGAAGTTCACCACGATCTGCGCATCCCGCCCGGGCAAGCGCTTGCCCGTGCGCAGGTAGAAGGGCACACCCGCCCAGCGCCAGTTCTGCACCTCGGTGCGCAGCGCCACGAAGGTTTCGCAGGTGCTGCCGGGGGGCACTTTCACTTCCTCCAGGTAGCCCTTGACCGGGTCGCCCTGTACGGTGCCGGCCTTGTACTGGCCGCGCACCACGTCACGCAGTACGGTCTCGGGCGTGAACGGCTTGAGGGATCGCAGCACCTTGAGCTTCTCGTCGCGGATGGCGTCGGCGTCGCTGGTGCTGGGCGGCTCCATGGCGATCATGGTCAGCAGCTGCAGCGCATGGTTCTGGATCATGTCGCGCAGGGCGCCGGTCTTGTCGTAGTAGTCGCCGCGCGTGCCCACGCCGATGGATTCGGCCAGGGTGATCTGGATGTTGGCAATGCTCTCGCGCCGCCACAGCGGCTCGAACAGCGCGTTGCCAAAGCGCAGCGCCATCAGGTTCTGCACGGCCGGCTTGCCGAGGTAGTGGTCGATGCGGAAAGCCTGCTCCTCGCGGAACACCGAACGCACCACGCGGTTGATCTGCAGGGCGCTGTCCAGGTCGTGGCCCAGAGGCTTTTCCAGCACCACCCTCACTTGGGGGCCGTTCAGTCCGGCCGTGCCCAACTGCTCACAGATCACCGGGAAGAGGTAAGGGCTGGTGGCCAGGTACAGCACCACGGTGTCTGCGCCGCGTGCGTCCAGCCAGGCCTTCAAGCCCGCGTAGTGCTCAGGCTTGGACAGGTCCATGCGGCGGTAGTGCAGCAACTGGGCAAACCGCTCGAACTCGTCATCGCTCGGCCGCTTGGAGGACTCCACCTCCACGAAGCGTTCGCGGATGAACTGGCGGTAGGCCTCGTCGCTGCGCTCGTCGCGCGCCACGGCCAGGATGCGTCCACCTTCAGGCAGCTTGCCGTGCCGAAAAGCCTGGAACAGCGCCGGCATCAGCTTGCGCCAGGTGAGATCGCCGGTGCCACCGAAAAAGACGAGGTCAAAGGACATGGTCGGGCAGCTTGCCGTAGCCGATCCGCTGGCGGCGGAAGCAGGGGTACCAGCAGCTGTAATTTTGTTACACCCAGAATGATGCATGGGTTTCACCCTTGGGTCAACGCGGAGGCCTGCCCAGGGCGGGCTGTGGATCGCTCGTGCCTGGCACTGGCGAGTTGGCAGCGGGTTTTCACGGAGTCCGGTGCGGGAATCGATGGCTCAAGGCTGGCTACCATCGATGGCTTTCCGTCATCGATTTGTCACATTAGCTCGGAGCTCCCCCATGAAGAAGACCCTGCTGGCGCTCGCCGTCCTGTCCAGTGCCGCCGCCTTGCCTGCCGCCGCCCAGGACGCCGGCCAGATCAACGTCATCTGTTCGGTGCAGGCCGAGTGGTGCAACCTGATGCAGACGGTGTACTCGCGCACCACGGGCGTCAAGGTCAACATGTCGCTCAAGGGCTCGGGCGAGGCCTTGGCGCAGTTGATTGCCGAGCGTGCCAATCCCAAGACCGACCTGTGGTTCGGCGGCACGGGCGACCCGCACCTGCAGGCCGCCGAGCAGGACCTGACGCTCGAGTACAAGAGTGCCTCGCTGCCGCAGCTGCACGCCTGGGCGCAGCAGCAGGCGGCGCAGAGCAAGTTCCGCACAGTGGGCATCTACTCCGGGCCGCTGGGCTTTGGCTACAACCCCGAGTTGCTGGCCAAGAAGAAGCTGCCCGTGCCCAAGACCTGGAACGACCTGCTCAAGCCTGAGTACAAGGGTGAGATCCAGGTGGCCAACCCGGCCTCCAGCGGCACGGCTTACACCATGGTGGCCACATTGGTGCAGTTGATGGGCGAGGACAAGGCCTTCGACTACATGAAGAAGCTGCACCGCAACATCAGCCAGTACACGCGCTCGGGCACGGCCCCCATCAAGGCCGTGGCACGCGGCGAGACCTCGGTGTCCATCAGCTTCGTGCACGACGGCCCGGGCGAGAAGATGCAGGGCTTCCCCGTGGAGACCATCACGCCCAGCGACGGCACGGGCGCCGAGATCGGCTCCATGAGCCTCATCAAGGGCGCTCGCAACCTGGAGGCTGCCAAGAAGTTTTACGAATGGGCGCTCACGGCCTCGGCCCAGGAGATGGGCGCGGCGGCCAAGCAGTTCCAGCTGCCTTCCAACAAGGCCGCCAAGGTCGACCCCCGTGTGCCGGACTTCAAGAAGATCAAGTTCATCGACTACGACTACGCCAAGTACGGCTCTTCGGCCGAGCGCCGGCGCCTGATCGGCAAGTGGGAGAAGGAAGTGAATTCCCTGCCGCGCTGAGCGGCTTCTCCCACTGCAGCCCGCGCTCGGTTTGAACAAGACCACCGCTTCCGTGGGCGGCCCTGGCGATTTCCGTGCCCACCGGGGACGCCAGGCGCTGCTCGCCTGGCCGCTGCTGGGACTGGCTGCCGCGGTGCTGCTGCCCTGGTACTTCCCGCAAAACCTCACGCTGGCCCGCTCGCTGGCCGGCGTGTTCGGGGGGCCCGATACGGCTTCGGCCTTGGTGCAGGCGGCCGTGCACGGCCGCTCTTGGCTGTGGGCCGCCTTTGCCGGTCTGGGCTTGGCGCTCCCCTCTGCCTTCATGGCGCCGGGCCGGCGCCAGGGGCTGCTCCTGCTGTTGTCCGCGGGCATCGGCTTGGCGGGGGTGCTGGGCGGGGCCTTCGCCATTGGCTTGCAAGGTTGGAATCTGGACGTCCTGACGTCCTGGTTCGGGCCCTTACCCCGAGGGCAGATCGGGCTGGGTTTGGGTGGCGCGGTCGTGCTGTGGGCCTTGCTGATGGTGCTGGCCTCGGGCATCGCGCGAACGGGGCATTTCAGGGGCGACCTGTTTGTCGCTGGGGCGGTGGTGGCCTGCAGCGCGCTGCTCCTGCTCTTCGTCGCTTTACCGGTGGCGCGCAGCTTGAGCGGTGCGTTCGTCGACGATGCGGGGGCCTGGTCGGCCACGGCGGTGGTGGAGCGACTGGCGCACGATCGCGTGTGGGGCCTGTCGTGCCTGACGGGCGGCGTGCGCTGCGGGACCGCCTGGAACACCTTGTGGCTCGCGCTGCTCACGGCCGCTGGCACCACGGTGATGGGCACGCTGATCGCGCTGTACGCCGAGCGCGGTCAGCGGCGCTTCCAGCGCGGCCTGAACGTGCTGGCGCTGCTGCCCATCATCACGCCGCCCTTCGTGGTGGGGCTGGGGTTGATCCTGCTGTTCGGCCGTGCCGGGCTGGTGAACCAGTTCTTGGAGTGGGCCTTCGGCATCCCGCCCACGCGCTGGTTCTATGGGCTCTTCGGGGTGTGGCTGGCGCAGATGTTCGCCTTCACGCCCATCGCCTTCATGATCATGCGCGGCGTGGTGCAAGGCATCTCGCCCAGCCTGGAGGAGGCGGCGCAGACGCTGCGCGCTTCACGCATCCGCACCTTCATGACTGTGACCCTGCCGCTGCTCAAGCCGGGGCTGGCCAACGCCTTTCTCGTGGGCTTCATCGAGAGCATTGCCGACTTTGGCAACCCCATCCTGTTGGGTGGCCAGTACTCGGTGTTGTCCACCGACATCTTCTTCGCCATCGTAGGGGCGCAGTACGACCAGGGGCGTGCGGCCTCGCTGGCGCTGATCCTCACCGGCTTCGCACTGACGGTCTTCTTCGTGCAGCACAAGGTGCTGGGGCGCAGCGGCTACACCACCGTCTCCGGCAAAGGGGACGCCGGCGTGCCCATGCCGCTGCCTGACGGCATGCGCCGGCTCTGCCTGGCCACGGCCGGGCCCTGGCTGGCCTTTACGCTGGTGGTGTACCTCTTTGCCTTCATCGGTGGCTTTGTGCAGACCTGGGGCCGCGACTACACGCCCACGCTGGCGCACTTCCGCACGGCGTTCGATCTGCAGTGGGGCGAGCATGGGCTGGTGTGGGCTGGCACGGCGTGGAACTCGCTGTTTACCACCCTGAAGCTGGCCGCGATCGCGGCGCCGCTGTGCGCGGCCCTGGGCTTGCTGATCAGCTGGCTGCTGGCACGCACGCAGTTTGCGGGGCAGCGCGCCTTCGAGTTCGCGGCGCTGCTGGCCTTCGCCATCCCCGGCACCGTGCTGGGTGTGAGCTACATCCTGGCCTTCAACGTGCCGCCGTTCGAGCTCACCGGTACGGGCATCATCATCGTGCTGTGCTTCATTTTCCGTAATCTCCCAGTGGGTGTGCGTGCGGGCACCGCGAGCTTCAAGCAGCTGGACAAGTCCCTCGACGAGGCCAGCACCATGCTGCGCGCGAGCACCGCCACCACCTTGCGCCGCGTGGTGCTGCCGCTGCTCAAGCCCGCGCTGGTGGCGGCGCTGGTCTACAGCTTCGTGCGCAGCATGACCACGGTGTCGGCGGTGATCTTCCTCGTCACGGCGGAGTACGAGCTGGCCACCACCTACATCATCGGCCGGGTGGGCAACGGCGACTACGGCGTCGCGCTGGCCTACTGCACCGTGCTCATCGTGCTGATGTCGCTGGCCACCGCGTTGATCCAGTTCCTGGTCGGTGAGCGCCAGCTGGGGCGGCGCACGGCGGCGGCGCATTGAGCGCTGGACGTAGCGCTTCCAACGTGACTCATCACTCCCGCGCTAGCTCAACGTCCGTCTTGGCATGAACGTCGCATTCAAAGCTTCCAAGAAAGCCTCGCCATGAGTTCCCACGGCATCGAGTTCCGCCAGGTCACCAAGCGCTACGGCGACGCGCGTTCGCCACTGGTGGTCAAGGGTATCGACCTGCAGGTGCCCAAGGGCACGCTGACCACCATCCTCGGCCCCTCGGGCTGTGGCAAGACCACCTCGCTGCGCATGATCGCGGGGCTGGAGTCGCCCACCTCCGGCACCATCCTGATCGACGGCCAGGATGTCACCACGCTCGGCCCGGCCGAGCGCAACGTCAGCATGGTGTTCCAGAGCTACGCGCTGTTCCCGCACATGAACGTGATCGAGAACGTGGGCTACGGCCTGTCGGTGCAGGGCCTGTCGCGCGACACCACGGCGCAGCGTGCCCGCGCCGCCATGGAGCTGGTGGGCCTGGCTGGCTTCGAGCAGCGGCTGCCCAGCGAGTTGTCAGGCGGTCAGCAGCAACGGGTGGCGGTGGCGCGCTCGCTGGTGCTGGAGCCCAGCGTGCTGCTGTTCGACGAGCCCCTGTCCAACTTGGACGCCCGGCTGCGCCGCAGCATGCGCGAAGAGATCCGCGCGCTGCAGCAACGCCTGCGGCTGACCGTGGCCTACGTCACCCACGACCAGAGCGAGGCCCTCGCAGTGAGTGACCAGATCATCGTCATGGACGGTGGCCTCATTGCCCAGGCCGGCAGCCCGCGCCAGCTCTACGAGCAGCCCGCCACCGAATTTGTGGCCGGGTTCATGGGCGAGGCCATGCGCTTTGAGGCGGTGGTGGATGCAGAGGGCCTGGTGCACCTGGGCAGCTTGCGCTTCGCACCTCTGAGGCGGGTCACATCCGGCCCGGTGCGCGTGGCCGTGCGGCCTGAAGCCTGGCAGGTGGCGGCCGTGTCAGCGGGCTCGTCCTCGGACGCCCCGGAGGGCGCCTTGCCCGGCACCTTGCGCAAGATGGCCTACCTGGGCAGCTTCCTGGAGCTCACAGTGGATACGCCGCTGGGCGAGGTGTTCGTCATCTCCCCCGAGGTGGACCAGCCCTGGCAGCTGGGGGACGCCTTGCTGCTGCGCCTGGGCAGCCACGGGGTGTCGGTGGTGTCGGGGTGAGGGCCTGAAGCTTCGAACGGCTGCCCGAAGGCTTCAGCTTCGAGCCTGCCCACCGCCCCGCACCTCCACCCACAGCAGGTACGGCCCGCCGGCCACCACCACGGCGGCCAGCGTTGATCCAGGTTGCCATGAGACTTTCGCAGGCATGAGAATCGGCACCATGTCTTCGAGCGAAACCCGGGCCCTTCAGGACGAGAACGCCCTTCTGCGGCGCGACTTGCAGCAGGCGCTGGCCCGGCAGGCGGCCACGGCCGAGGTGCTGCGGGTCATCAGCAACTCGTTCGCCGACGCGCAACCGGTGCTGGACAAGATCCTTGAGAGCTGCCAACTACTCATCCATGCCCAGCTCCTGGTCATCCTGTTGGTCGGTGAAGACAGGCAACTACGGCCAGGTGCCATACGGTTCATCGCAATCGACGACCATCCTGGGTGGAGCCACGCCGACATGGCTGCCCTTACCGATCGGATGCGCTCGGCCTTCCCGATGGCGCTGGAGGGTAGCGCTACGGCCCTGGCGTTCGCCGGCGGCAGCACGCTCAACTACCCCGATGTGTTGCACGGCGCCGATGTGCCAAAAAGTGTCCGTGCAGTAGCCCAACAGGCAGGTCTCAACTACTCTCAGATGATGGCGCCGCTGATGCAGGGTCAGCGAGGCATCGGCTCAATAATTCTGCAGCGCGCGGCACTTGGCGGATTCACGCCGAGTGAACAGGCCCTGCTCAAGACCTTCGTCGACCAGGCCGTGATCGCCATCGAGAACGCGCGGCTGTTTCAGGAAGTCCGGGCCGCGACCCGGGACCTTTCGGAAGCCTTGAAGCGCCAGACTGCCACGGCCGAGGTGTTGCAGGTTATGAGCCACCTGAAGGCTGATCTGACTCCCGTTGTCGAGGCCATCATCGCCCACTGCTTTCAACTCATCCCGGATCTGGACGTGGTCCAGATCGAGCAAGTCGTTGAAGAGCAGGTACACCTGCTTGACGTTCGCTTGGGGCCTGAGGTGAAGGCTGACCAGGCAGGCGGCATGGCAGGGGTTATTCGAAGCCTGTTCCCCTTTCCAGTCCGAGGTGCTCCGCATGAACAGGCATTGATCAGCGGTCACTCGGTTCAGTACCGGGACGTGCTGCATGACGAGGGGGTGGCGCGCGACATTCGAAACTTCGCGCGACGTATGGGCCATGGCTACTCCCTGTTGGTGGTGCCGATGCGTGGTTTCGAGCGGACCGTTGGCGCCATCGTCGTGACCCGAAGACGCACCGAAGGGTTCCATGCCAAGGAGGTGTCCCTGCTGGAAGCTTTCGCGGGCCACGCTGCAATCGCCATCCAGAACACGGAACTGTTTCTTCAGACGCAGGAGTCGCGCCAGCAGGCTGAGGAAGCCCGGGCGCAGGCCGAAGCCGCCAACGAGGCCAAGAGTGCGTTCCTTGCCACGATGAGCCACGAGATCCGCACGCCGATGAACGCGGTGATCGGTATGAGCGGGCTGCTGCTGGACACCGAACTCAACGACGAGCAGCGTGACTTCGCTACGACGATCCGGGATTCGGGGGACTCGCTGCTGACCATCATCAACGACATCCTGGACTTCTCCAAGATCGAGGCCGGGCGGATGGATCTGGAGGAGCAGCCCTTTGAACTGCGCGAGTGCGTGGAGTCGGCGCTGGACCTGATCGGCCCCCGGGCCGCAGGGAAGCACCTGGACCTGGCCTACCAGTTCGAGGGTGAGGTGCCTGCGGCCATCCGGGGTGACGTCACGCGCCTGCGCCAGATCCTGCTGAACCTGTTGGCCAACGCGGTGAAGTTCACTGAAGCCGGCGAGGTGGTGCTGACGGTGCGCGTGCAGGGCGACGAGCAGGCTGGCGAAGGCAGCCAGTTGCACTTCACGGTGCGTGACACGGGCATTGGCCTGAGCAGTGAAGGCCTGTCCCGGTTGTTCCAGAAGTTCAGCCAGGCCGACAGCAGCACCACGCGCAAGTACGGCGGCACGGGCCTAGGGCTGGCGATCAGCAAGCTGCTGGCCGAGTTGATGGCTGGTTCGATGTGGGCCGAGAGCGCGGGCCCGGGTGCTGGGGCCAGCTTCCACTTCACCATCGCCAACAAGCCCACGGCCCTGCCTGACGGAAGGCGGCGTGAGCTCATTGGCGAGCAACCGGCCCTGGCGGGCAAGCGCATCCTGGTGGTGGACGACAACGCCACCAACCGCCGCATCCTGGCGCTGCAGACGGCGCGCTGGGGGATGCAGGTGCGCGACACCGAGTTCCCGGCGCAGGCGCTCGAGTGGCTCAGCCGTGAGGCCTTCGATCTCGCGATCCTGGACATGCACATGCCCGAGATGGATGGCGTTGCGCTGGCCCGGGCGATCCGCAAGGCGGGCCACAGCCTGCCGCTGGTGCTGTTCAGCAGCCTGGGGCGCAAGGAGACCGTGGACGGCGTCTTTGCGGCCACGCTGGCCAAGCCACTGCGGCAGAGCCAGTTGTTCGATGCGCTGGTGGGGCTGCTGGGGCCGGTGGCAGGGCCCGGGTCTGCCAAGGCTGCCGCCAAGCCGAAGACGGGCGCGCAGATGGCGCAGCGCCACCCGCTGCGCATTCTGTTGGCCGAGGACAACGCGGTGAACCAGAAACTGGCCTTTAGGCTGCTGCAGCAGATGGGTTACCGCGCGGACGTGGCCGGCAACGGGTTGGAAGCGGTGCAATCGGTGCAGCGCCAGGCCTACGACGTGGTGCTGATGGATGTGCAGATGCCGGAGATGGACGGGCTGGAGGCCACGCGGCGCATACGCGGCGAAGGCACGCCGCACGGGCAGCCGCGCATCATCGCCATGACAGCCAACGCGATGCAGGGTGATCGCGAGGCCTGCTTGGCTGCAGGCATGGACGACTATGTGACCAAGCCCATACGGGTCGATGCGCTGGTGCAGGCACTCGAGCGGACGCAACCCATGCCTCGGGCCGAAAGGCAGCCGCTGTCTGCGCCCACAGGTTCCCTTGTGGGCTCCGATACTCAAGCAGATCACGGTACCTCATCCTTCTGACACGAGCCCTGCGCCATGGACAGACCTTTGATCGACCTCGATGCCTTCCGTGACCTGCAGGACACCGCGGGCGCGGACTTCGTGGGCGAACTTGTCGAGACCTTCGCCGAGGAGGCGCCTGAACTCATTGCCGAATTGCGGTCGGCGCTGGCAGAGGGGGTGGCCAAGCGCTTTCGCCGGGCGGCTCACTCGCTCAAGAGTAACGGCCACACCTTCGGTGCCTTGCGCCTGGCCGAGCAGGCCCGGGCGCTTGAGCTGGGCGGGTTTCCCTCTGAGGTCGCGGCCGTCGACGTCATCGCAGCCGAGCTGGAGCTCGCAATCAGCTCCTTGAGGGAACTGGCCCGTGGCTGATGGCGGCGCACGGCTGCTGGTAGCCGACGACAACAAGGTGAACCGCCTGCTGCTGGCCCGCAACCTGGAACTGCAAGGCCACCGTGTAGCCCTGGCGGAGAACGGCCTCATCGCGCTGCGCAAGCTGCAGCAGGAACCGTTCGACCTGGTGCTGCTTGACATGGAGATGCCGGAGATGACCGGCTTCGAGGTGCTGGAGCACCTGCAGGCCGACCCCGCGTTGAGGGATCTGCCGGTCATCGTCACCAGCTCGCTGGAAGGTGATGCGCATGTGGTGCGATGCCTGCAGCTGGGCGCTGAGGACGTGCTGAAGAAACCGGTGAACCCGGTGATCCTGCGCGCGCGGATCGGCAGCAGCCTGGAGAAGAAGCGCCTGCGCGACCAGCAGAAGGCACTGGTCAGCCGGTTTGCCGCCAGCGAGGTGGCGCAGGACCTGCAGGCTGGTGGGTTCTCTATCCGCGGCCAGCGGCTGGAGGTCACGGTGCTGTTCGTGGACATCCGCAGCTTCACCACCCTGGCCGAGCAGCAGGCGCCTGAAGACACCATCGAGCTGCTCAACACCTACTACACGCTGATGTTCGAGGCCATCACCGCGCAGGGCGGCGTGGTCAACCAGATCATTGGTGATGGCCTCATGGCCTTGTTCGGCGCGCCTCGTCCGCTGCCCGACGCGGCGCTGTGTGCGGCCCACTGCGCCCGGGACATGCTGGACATGATCGAGTTGCTGAACGCCGAACGCGGGGCCGCTGGGCAGGAGCCCCTGCGCATTGGCGTGGGCATTGCCACGGGCGAGGCCATCGCCGGCTACACGGGCACTCAACAACGTGCGGTCTACACCTGCATTGGCGACACGGTGAACGTGGCGGCGCGGCTGGAGGCCCACACCAAGGCAGCTGAACGTACGGTGCTCATCGATCGGGCCACCCACATGGCCCTGGGCGGTGCCTTCGAGGCTGAGCACCTGGGCGCCGTGATGCTCAAGGGCAAGCTGAACGCGGTGGAGGTCTTTGCCCTTGGCGGGCCCGGGAGCGGCAGCTGACAGGGGACGGTGTGGGGGCGTTCAAGTCTCTCTGACGGAATCAACTTCGTACCTGCCCACCGCCCCGCACCTCCACCCACAACAGATACAGCCCGCTGGCCACCACCACGGCCGCGCCGGCGATCACCAGGGCGTCGGGCACCTGTGCGAAGACCAGCCAGCCCAGCAGGGTCATGTAGAGGATCTGCTGGTACAGGAAGGGCCCCAGCGTGGCGGCCGTGGCGTAGCGGTGGGCCTGCGCCACAAAGTAGTGGCCCAGCCCGCCGCACAGGCCGGCCAGCCCGATGATGGCCCAGGTGAAGGCGTCGGCTGGGTCCTTCCATTGCGCCAGGCCGAAGGGGGCGATGACCACGGCCGCTCCGATGGCCGACATCAGCTGCAGCGAGGCGGGGGATTCGGTGGCGGCCAGGCGCCGCGTGAGGATGTTGAAGCTGGCGTACAGCACGGCGTTGCCCACCGCCAGCAGCAGCGCCGGGTGGAAGGCCCCGGTCCACGGTCGCATGATGAGCATCACCCCGCCCAGGCCGGCGGCAATGGCCAGCCAGCGCCGGGCGTCCAGCCGCTCCCCCAGCCACCAGGCGCTGAGCAGGGCGATGAGCAACGGCACGGAGAACTGGATGGCTCCCGTCTCGGCCAGTTGCAGGTACTGCAGCGCCCAGAAGTTCATCGCCGTCATCACGCCCAGCATGGCCCCGCGCAGGGCCTGCAGCTTCACGTTGCGCACCCGCACCAGCTCGCGGCCGTACATCGGCGCCAGCAGGGCCGAGGTGATGAACAGATGCGCCATGAAGCGCATCCACACCACCTGGAACACCGGCAGGTCCTGCACCAGCCATTTGGCACTGGCATCCAGCACGGCGAACAGCAGGGTGGTCAGGCAGACCAGCGAGATGCCGATGCGGCGGTTGCGGGCGGTGTTGTCGAGGAGCATGCGGCTTGATTGTTGATTCTAGGAGTGGCCCCCGCGCAGCGGCATCGGACAATGGGGGTCCTTCTTTGCATCGCATGCCATGAACCAGCTCGACCAGCTCAAGCAATTCACCACCGTGGTGGCTGACACCGGCAACTTCCACCAGCTCGCCCAGTTCACGCCGCGCGACGCCACCACCAACCCCTCGCTCATCCTGAAGGCGGTGCAGCAGCCGGAGTACGCACCGCTGCTGGCCGACACGGTGGCGGCGCACCGCGCGCGGGCGGTACCCGAGATCGTGGACGAGGTGCTGGTGCGTTTCGGCCTGGAGATCCTGAAAGTGGTGCCCGGCCGCGTCAGCACCGAGGTGGATGCCCGCCTGTCCTTCGACCGCGCGGCCACCGTGGCGCGGGCACGCCGCATCATCGGCCTGTACGAGGCCGCGGGCATTGCCCGCGAACGCGTGCTGATCAAGATCGCCTCCACCTGGGAGGGCATCCAGGCCGCGGCCGAACTGGAGCGCGACGGCATCCGCTGCAACCTCACACTGCTGTTCGCCTTCTGCCAGGCCGTGGCCTGCGGCGTGGCGGGCGTCCAACTGATTTCACCCTTCGTGGGCCGCATCTACGACTGGCACAAGAAGGCCGCCGGCGCCGCCTGGGACGAGGCCGCCCGCGCGGGGGCGAACGACCCCGGCGTGCAGTCGGTCAGCCGCATCTACGCGTACTACAAGAAGCACGGCATCGCCACCGAGGTGATGGGTGCGAGCTTTCGCAATGTGGGGCAGATCACGGCCCTGGCTGGGTGCGATCTGCTGACCATCAGCCCGGAGTTGCTGGCCGCGCTGCAGGCCAGCGATGCGCCGTTGACCAGGGCCCTGGACCCGCAAGCTGCGCAGGCGGCGGACATTTCGGTCGTCAACCTGGATGAGGCGGCCTTCCGCTGGGCCTTGAACGAGGACGCCATGGCCACCGAGAAGCTGGCCGAGGGCATACGTGCCTTCGCCGTGGACGCGGCCAAGCTGAACCGCATGATCGAAGGCCTGCAAGGCTGAGAGGCCGGGGAGTTCCAGGCCCGACCCCCCCGAGTTCGCTCCCTGCGTCGTACCCTGCCACCGATGACCCTGATGTCCCACCCCCGTTGCGACCGCACTGCCGCCTGGGCCGCGCTGCAGGGCCACTTCCAGGCCCATGGCCGCGGCCTGGACCTGCGCGACGCCTTCGCGCGCGACCCGGCACGTTTCGAAGCACTGTCCTTCGAGGCGCCAGAGGTCTTTGCCGACCTGTCCAAGAACCTGCTGGATGCGGCCACGCTGCATTTCCTGCTGGACCTGGCGCGCGAGTGCGGCCTGGAGGCCCGGCGCGACGCGATGCTGGCCGGTGAGCCGGTCAACCTCACCGAAGGCCGGGCGGTGCTGCACACCGCGCTGCGGGCACCGCGCGGGGCCGCACCCTTCAGCGACGAGGTGCATGCGACGCTGGACGCGATGCTCGCCTTTGCTGACGAGGTGCGAGGCACTGCCAAGCGCGACCCCGAGGGGAAGGACCGCTCCGGTGGCCCCGTCGCCATCACCGACGTCGTCAACATCGGCATCGGCGGCTCGGACCTCGGCCCGCGCATGGCGGTGGCGGCGCTGGACGGCTTTGGGCAGGACGGCCCGCGCCTGCACTTCGTCAGCAACGTCGACGGGCACGACCTCACCGCGGTGCTGCGCGGCCTGGACGCCCGGCGCACGCTCTTCATCGTGGCCAGCAAGACCTTCACCACGCAGGAGACCATGGCCAACGCCCATGCGGCGCGCGACTGGTTCGATGCCCAGGGCGGAGGGGACCGCGCCGCGCACTTCGTGGGCGTGACCACCAACCTGCAGGCCGCGGCCGCCTTCGGCATCACGCGCACCTTCGGCTTCTGGGACTGGGTAGGCGGGCGCTATTCGCTGTGGAGTGCCATCGGCCTGCCGCTGGCCATCGCCATCGGCAGCGCGCAGTTCCGCGCCTTCCTGGACGGCGCCCACGCCATGGACCGGCATTTCGCCACCGCGCCGCTGGCGCGCAACCTGCCGGTGCTGCTGGGCCTGCTGGACCTTTGGTACCGCAACTTCCACGGCTTTGCCAGCCGCAGCGTGGCGCCTTACCACCAGGGCCTGCACCGCCTGCCGGCCTACCTGCAGCAACTGGAGATGGAGTCCAACGGCAAGGGCGTGGACCTGGACGGACAGCCCTTGCCCTACGGCACCAGCCCCGTGGTGTGGGGCGAGCCCGGCACCAACGGCCAGCACGCCTACTTCCAGATGCTGCACCAGGGCACGGACGTGATTCCGGTGGAGTTCATTCTGGTGCGCCAACCGGCGCATGCCTTGCGCGACCAGCACGCCAAGCTGCTGGCCAACAGCCTGGCGCAGGCGCAGGCGCTGATGCTGGGCAAGACCACCGCGCAGGCGCTGGCCGAGCAGGCGCCTACGGCCTCGGCCACGCTGGACCGCGCCACGCTGGCGCGCCACCGCACCTTCCCCGGCAACCGGCCCAGCACCACGCTGCTGCTGGAGGCGCTCTCGCCCCGCGCGCTGGGTGCGCTGATCGCGCTGTACGAGCACCGCGTGTTCGTCAGCGGTGCGCTGTGGGGCCTCAACAGCTTCGACCAATGGGGCGTGGAACTCGGCAAGGCCTTGTGCAACGCCTTGCTGCCGCGCCTGGACAGCGGCGACGTGTCGGGGCTGGACGCCTCCACGGCCGGGCTGCTGCAGCGTCTGAAGGGCGCCCGCGCATGAGCGGCCCCGCCGTCGTCTTCGACTTCGGCGCCGTGCTGTTCCAGTGGCAGCCGCTGGCGCTGCTGCAGCAGACCGTGCCGGACCTGGCGCCTGACGAGGCCGCGGCCCGGCGCGTGGCGGCGAGCTTCTTCGAGAGCTTCACGCCCGACAGCGACTGGGCCCGTTTCGATCTGGGCCTGGTGGAGGAGGGTGAACTTGCGCGGCGCATCGCCACGCGCACCGGTGCGCCTGAGGACCGTGTGCGCCGCGTCATCGACGCCATCCCCGCTCACCTGCAGCCGCAGACGGACACCGTGGCCCTGCTGCAGCGCCTCAAGGCCGCGGGTCACCGCCTGTACTACCTCTCCAACATGCCGCGTTCTTATGCCGAGCATCTGGAGCGCCACAACGCCTTCATCGGCGACTTTCTCGACGGCATCTTCTCGGCACGCGTGGGCCTGATGAAGCCGCACCGGGCCATCTTCGAGCTGGCCGATCAGCGCTTCGCCCTCATTGCGGCCCAGACGGTTTTCATCGACGACCACGCCGGCAACATCGCCGCCGCGAGGACGCACGGCTGGCAGGCGGTGCACTTCAGCGGGGCGGCCCAGGCCGAGCGGGAACTGCAGCAGGCGGGCTGGCTGCCGGCGGGCTGAGCAGGCACCGCTTTGCGGCTTTCGTCAAGCGCTGTCTTGTTTGGGGAAAACCCGAATCTGATTCCCAGCGTCAACGATGGTCATCGCCTTGGTGTCACATTCGCGGTCTTGAAAACGCGACCGCCAGCACCTGATCGTGCCGTGCGGCGGTTTCGGAATCGGCTGCTCCTGTTCGTACCGCAGCCGAGACCCACGACACAGATAGGAGACGTCCATGCAAAGCAACCCTCGCTCCCCTTCCCGTCGCCAAGTGCTCCAGGGCACGGCCGCCGCTGTTGGCGCCGCGTCTTTCGCGCCCGCGCTGCTGGCGCAGGCCGCGCCGGTGCGCGTGGGTTACTCCATGTCGCGCACGGGCCCGTGGACGGGCGGCGCGCAGGTCAGCCAGGAGCCCAACTTCCTGCTGTGGGCTGAGCAGCAGAACCAGGCCGGCGGCCTGGACGTCAAGGGCGTGCGCCGCAAGATCGAGCTCATCAGCTCCGACGACCGCAGCGACACCGAGACCGTGGTGCGCACCTACGAAAAGCTGATGGGCAGCGACAAGGTGGACCTGGTGCTGCCGCCTTGGGGCAGCAACGCCAACTTTGCGGTCGCCCCGCTGGCCAACCGCTTCGGCTACCCCTTCCTCGCGCCCACCGCGCTGAGCCGCCGTCTGGTGGAGATGAAGCTGCCGTACTTCTTCCTGCTGCTGCAGCAGCCCAAGGCCATGTGCGAGGCCATCGTGGACATGTTCAAGGCCAACGGCATCCGCACCGTCGCTTGCGTCTACGTGGACGACCTCTTCGGGCTGGAGAACTACGCCGCCTTCAAGGTGGCGCTGCAGGGCACCGGCATCAACCTGGTGGAAGACAAGAGCTACCCCGGCGGCGTGAAGGACCTTTCGCCCGTGCTGCGCTCCATCAAGGACAAGAACCCAGACGCATTTGTCGGCTTCACCTACCCGCCTGACACCATCCTGGCCAGCCGCCAGGCCAAGGAGATCGGCTTCAACCCCAAGGTGTTCTACGCTTCGGTGGGCACAGCCTTCCCGCTGTACAGGAACGTGATGACACCGGTCGGCGCCGAGGGCGTCACCGGCATGGGCTCCTGGAATTCCAAGACCAGCCCTGGCGCTAAGGCCTATTTCGACGCCCACGTGGCCAGCCAGAAGAAGGAGCCGGACCGTTGGGCCAGCGGCGCGGCCTGGGCGGGCCTGGAGATCCTGACCAACGCGGTCAAGCAGGTGGGCCTGGACCGCAAGGCCATCCGCGACTACGTGGCCGGCACCACGCACAAGACCATCATTGGCGACATCCGCTTCCAGGGCAGCGAGAACGTGGGCACCCCGGGCACCATCGGGCAGTGGCAGAACGGCGAGTTCGAGGTGGTGTGGCCGGCAGCCCGCGCCACCGCCAAGCTCAACGTCAACAAGCCGGCCTGGAGATAAGCCGCCGCCAGACACTGCGCCCGGCCGGCCCTCTGGGCCGGTCTGGTGCCACAGCTGATGGCGCCTTTGGCGTCGCACCCTGCACATGTGCACGGTGCGCTGTGTGTCAGCGGCTCGGCTTCTGCCCGTCCTTGAGTCCCCTTGCATGTCGGTTTCCGCCTGGATCGAGCTGATCACCTCCGGTCTCATCACCGGGGGTATCTACGCTTTGGTGGCGCTGGGGCTGAACCTGCAGTACGGGCTGATGCGCATTCTCAACATCGCGCACGGCGAGTTCCTCATGGTCGGCGCCTTCCTCACCTGGTGGGTGCAGTCCTCGCTCGGCCTCTCACCCCTGCTGATGGTGCCGGTGTCGTTTGTGCTGTTGATGGTGCTGGGTCTGGCCATCCACTTCCTGTGCTTCCGGCGCCTGACCGCCACCTCGCCCAACCTCGACATCTTCGAGGCGCGCGGCCTGATGGTGGCCTTCGGCCTCATGTTCCTGGTGCAGAACTTCGTGTCCTGGAAGTGGGGCGGTGACCTGCGCGGCTACGACTTCCTGACCGAGCCCTTGAAGTTGGGCGAAGCGCAGTTCGCGGGCAACAAGCTGCTGGTGTTCGGTTTGGCGCTGCTCTTCAGCGGGGCGCTGATCGTGCTGATGCGCATGACGCTGCTGGGCAAGGGCGTGCGTGCGCTGATGCAGTCCCCGGTAGGAGCACAACTGGTGGGCATTGACACGCGCCGCTTGCACCCGCTGATGTTCGGCATCGGCCTGGGCCTGTCGGGCGTGGCCGGCTGCCTGCTGTCCATGGCCTACACCATCTCGCCTTCCATGGGTGAGCCCTACACCGTCACCGCGCTCATCGTCATCACGCTGGGCGGCTTCGGCAGCATGGGCGGTGCCCTGGCCGGCGGGCTGCTGCTGGGTGTGGTGGAGGCCATCGGCATGCACTACACCAATCCCTCGCTGAAGGCGCTGCTGTCGTACACGGTGTTCATTGCCGTGCTGCTGCTGCGGCCCGAGGGCCTGTTCACACGAAAGACGCGTAAGGCATGACCGACCGCCAAGTGCTGGTGCGTGACCTGCTGGTGTGGTTCGGCCTCACGGGTTGGGCCCTGGCGCTGCCCGCCTTTGGCAGCGAGTTCGTGGTGTCCATGGCGCTCACCTGCCTGATGTACGTGGCGCTGTCGTCGAGCTGGGGCCTGTTCTGCGGCAGCACGCGTTACCTGTCGCTGGCAACTTCAGCCTTCTTCGGCATCGGCGCCTACACCAGCGCACTGATGCTGGAACGCACCGGCTGGGTGGAATCCATCGCCATGGGCGCGCTCATCGCCACGGCGGTGGCGGTGGTCATGGGCGCAGCGGTGTTGCACCTGCGCGGCACCTACTTTGCCGTGCTCACCTTCGGCATGACGGAGCTGATCCGCCACGCCATCACCTACTTCGAGAAGTCGGTCACCGGTACCGTGGGCCGCGTGCTGACCGTGGTGCCTGAGCGCGACACCATCTACATCACGGTGCTGGCGCTGGCCTCGGCCACGGTGGCGCTGTCCATCCTCATCCGGCGCACGCGCTTTGGCCTGGCCTTGCTGGGCATCGGTGCCGACGAGCAGCGCGCGCAGACGCTGGGGGTGAACACACGCTGGGTGAAGATCGCCGGCTTTGCGATGACGGCGGCGGTGGCTGGCGCAGTGGGCGCGGCCATGTCGGTGCGCTGGACCTACATCGACCCGCACACCGTCTTCAACCCCTTCATCGGCTTCCAGACGGTGCTCATCGCCCTGATCGGTGGCGCCGTCACGCTGTGGGGGCCGCTGATCGCCGCGGTGGTGTTCAGCCTGCTGGCCGAGACCCTGCGCCTGGCCGCGCCGCAGGTGTACATGATGACGCTGGGGCTGCTGCTGATCCTGTCGGTGCTGTACCTGCCCGGCGGCCTGGCCTCGCTGCGCTGGGACACCTGGAAGCTCTGGCGCGACGACGTGAAGAGTTGGTGGCGCGAGCGCCGCTACGAGTGGAGTGGCGACAAGGCCCGCGACAAGCGCCTGGCCCGGGAGCGCCGCCTTGGCTGACGCCGCCAAGCCCGTGCTGCTGGAGGCGCGCGAGGTGACCGTGCGCTTCGGCGGGCTGTTGGCGGTGGACGCCGTGAGCGCCAGCTTTCGGGCGGGCGAGTTGGTGGGCATCATCGGCCCGAATGGCGCGGGCAAGACCACCTTCTTCAACGCGCTCACGGGTGTGCAGCGGCCTACCGCCGGGCGCCTGGTGGCCGATGGGCGTGACCTCACCGGGGCCGGGCCGCACCGCTTTGCCGCGCGCGGCCTGGCCCGCACCTTCCAGACGCCCCGCGTGTTCGGTGACCTGAGCGTAGCCACCAACATCGGCTTCGGCCTGAAGTTCGCCGGCCGGCGCCGGCGCCAATGGTGGCTGTGGGGCGACGAGGTGGGCGTGCCCTGGGCGCTGCGCGACGTGGCCGGCATCCTGGGCCTGATCGGCCTGCGCGAGCAGGCGGCGCTGCCGGCCGGCTCGCTCACGCCCTCCCAGCAGCGGCTGCTGGAGATCGGCATGGCGCTGTCCACGCGGCCGCGCCTGCTGCTGCTGGACGAAGTGGCCGCCGGCCTGACCGAGGCCGAGCTGGAAGACATGGCCCGGCTGATCCGCCGCCTGCGCGACGAGCTGGACCTGACGGTGGTGTGGATCGAACATGCCGTGACCACGCTGCTGCGGCATGTGGAGCGCGTGATCGTGCTGCACCAGGGCCGCAAGATCGCCGACGCCACACCGGCCGAGGTGGTGCGCGACCCGGAGGTGATCGAGGCCTACCTGGGCGACGAGATGGTGGACGAGGAGCTGTCGCGCCCTGCGGCCGCGACGCCGGGGGTGAGCCCATGATGTGGCACCGCCCCGATGGTTTCACGCTGGGCGGCAGCGGCTGCGCGCACCTGAAAGTGGAGGGCCTGGCCGCCGGCTACGGGCCGGTGCAGGTGCTGCGCGGCCTGCGCTTCGAGGCCCGCCCTGGCTTGACCGTGATCCTTGGCCCCAACGGCGCGGGCAAGACTACGCTGCTGCGCGCCTTGGCCGGCCTGATCCCGCGCGGCGGCGAGGTGCTGCTGGACGGCGAGGAGCTGCCGGAGAAGACGCATGAGATCGTGCGCGCCGGCGTGGCGCTGGTGGCCGAAGGGCGGCAGCTGTTCCCGCAGATGACGGTGACCGAGAACCTGGAGCTCGGCGGCTGGCTGGTGCCGAAGGCCGAGCGCGAGCGCCGGCTGCAGCAGGTGCTGCAGGACTTCCCCAAGCTGCGCGAGCGCGCCATGCAGTTGGCCGGCACCATGAGTGGCGGCGAGCAGCAGATGGTGGCCGTGGCCCGCGCCATGATGAGCGCACCGCGCCTGCTGATGCTGGACGAGCCCTCGCTGGGCCTGGCCCCCCGCATGGTGGATGAGCTGCTGGCCATGGCCCGGCGCATCGCCAATGCCGGCACCACCGTGCTGATGGTGGAGCAGAACGTCAAGAAGGCCCTGGCCGTGGCCGACCGGGGCTATGTCCTGGAGCGCGGCGCGCTGGTGGCCAGCGGTCCGGCCCGGCTGCTGGCGCGCTCCACCGTCGTGCGCGAGGCCTATCTGGGCGCGCAGGCCGAAGACACCACCTCGGCCGCCGATGCGGCCCGCCGGGGGCGTTCCGCCGCTGCCCCCGTGTCCTGAA
>Ga0315902_10003811_pt1 | contig 22271 bp, 27 predicted proteins | sample LakEriMetagenome_9_FD_203523 | JGI IMG/M metagenome (GOLD analysis project Ga0315902, IMG submission 203523) | Freshwater fungal communities from buoy surface, Lake Erie, Ohio, United States - Buoy 12 MA117 | ecosystem: Environmental > Aquatic > Freshwater > Lake > Lake biofilm | place: USA... | reverse complement strand
TACTACTTGGCTGATTCTACTCATCGTTTAGCTGGACAGACTATCGACATGGAAGACATAGAGGAAGAGTCTCAATGAAAATCAAAGCACTTAGCTTGTGGCAGCCATGGGCTACAGCGATCGCCCTTGGCAAGAAACGATATGAAACCCGTTCTTGGAAAACCTCTTACCGTGGAAGACTATTGATCTGTTCGGCGAAAAAACCCCTTGACGAAGTGGCTCTCCACACTAGCTCATTCGTCATAAAGGGAGTATTTAATCCTGAGTTATTTCCTTTAGGTGTGTCTATTTGTACCTGCGATTTAATGGACTGCCTACAAATAACTGAGGATCTCATTTACAGCACCAATAGGAATGAACGGGTATTGGGCTATTGGGGTATCGGGCGTTATGCGTGGAAGCTAGAGAATGTAGTTCCAGTCGCGCCTATCCCCATTAAAGGGTATCAAGGGTTATTTACTGTGGATTATGAGGGCTTCTAATTTTGAGACTCGCCACTCTAAAGCAAACGATCGAGAAAAGGTATAGCGGCGCATTAGTAGCTGGTATAGACCCCGATTGGAAGCCTTGGGAAGCTGGCGATAATCACCCTCAGCGAATGGCACTAGAATCCCACGCTAGTAGGATTGGCTTCGGTGGGGCAGCAGGAGGTGGGAAGAGTGCATTAATCATGATGCTGGCGTATTACAAGCATTTATTCTCTTTAATAATGCGCCGCATCACTCCCAATCTGCAAGATTTGGAGGAAAAAAGTAGGAGGATGTTCTTTGGGTCGGGAGCTACCTATAACTCCCAAGTTAAAATATGGCGGAATGTCCCACCTGGCGATCGCCTTATCAAACTGGGTCACTGCCAATACGAAAACGACAAAGAAAAGCACCGTGGTATTGAACACGACCTCAAGGCTTTTGATGAAGTCACGGAATTTAGTCGGTCACAGGTGGAGTTCATCTGTGGTTGGACGCGATCGCCTGTTTTTGGACAGCACTGCCAAGTATTATTTACCTTTAATCCCCCCACCAGTCAGCAAGGGAGATGGATTCGGAACTATTTTGCTCCTTGGATAGACAGCAAGTATTCTGAAAAGACGGGTAGACCTAGGGCAGCCCCAGGGGAACTCCGCTGGTTCATTACGATTAGTGATGACGGAGAGAATTATGAAGACGTAGAGATTCTCGAAGAAAATCTAGAGTTCTACATCATGACTAGAGATGAGGAAGAGGTGATGGTAGAAAATTCAGACCCAGTGCTGTACATAGAAACTGGAAGTTCTTGGGCGATCTTTCCCTACGAGAAAGAGAGAGAGAAGGAAGGCATTAAACTGGTTCCTAGGGCGAAAGAAATCACCCACAAGGGGAAAGAGTACGAACCTCACTCTCGGACTTTCATTCCTGCGCTGTTGGGAGACAATCCGCACCTAAGAAATACCAATTACAAATCTATTCTTCAGTCTTTTCCTGAACCGATGCGATCGGCTTTGCTTTATGGAGATTTCTCTGTTGACATTGAGAAAGACCACGCATTCCAGATCATTCCGAGAGAGTGGGTCAAGGCTGCTATGGCGCGGTGGACAGAGAGGGGTTATATTGCTGAAGTACAAAGAAGGATCGCCTGTGACCCGTCTTGGGGAGGCGTTGACAATTGCGTGATAGCTTCACTTTATGGGAATTGGTGTAGTCGTCTTACTGTGATGGGCAAGGACGAAATAAGAAAAAGTGACGGCACGATCGCAGGGGAAATAATAGCCGATAAGATAATAGAACTTAAAAAGCTAGACGGCGTTGAGTTGGTAGTAGACGTGGGTGGGATTGGGGCAAGTCCTTACGATTTCTTGAGGAAGAAGAAACAACGCCCTATTCCTTTCTTCTCTTCTGCTGCTGCCAAAGACGGGAACGACAATAGGCTGACGGACGCAACTGGGAATTTAGTCTTTGTCAACTATCGCGCCTACGCACACTGGTACATGAGGGACTTATTAGATCCTGACGGCGACACTGTTATTGCATTGCCTCCCGATGATGATCTACTGGAAGAACTCTGTTGCCCTCGGTGGGAATCGCCCCAAAAGGTAGGCGATAAAATGGAGATCAAGGTCGAGAGCAAAGATATCATCAAAGGCGGCGATCGCCTTGGCAGATCACCCGACAAAGCCGACGCTGTAATGATGTTATTCGTCCCGATGCACAATATCCCCATCTGGGTAAGACTCGCAAACCAGTACAGATTAGATAAGATGTAAGTAATCCTACGGATAATTATTATGCAAAATGACTATACCTATATCCTTACTAGATTCCAGCACACGGAACCAACGTGGTATCCAGTAGATCCTACATCTACTATTCTCTATGCTTCAGACGATCCTTTTGCTTTGCAAGAGGTAGTCAGAAAAGAACCTGCACACTTTAAAGATTTCTGTATAATCAAAGTAAAAAAACTAGCTCAAGTCCTAATAGAATCTCAACCATTTTTAGTTGAATAAAATGCCGAGAAAAGCTTACGTCACCAGAGATACAAGAAAAATAGTCCAGCAGCGACAAATGAAGCTCCTGCGCTGGTCTAATATGGGAATGAATCTTCTTGATATATTGACGGCATTACAGAAAGAGGGAGACACTACTGCTACGCTTGAGTCTATCAAGAAGGACTTAGCTGAAGGAGTGATAGCGCAATCTGTCACGAACGGAATGGATGCAGAGATTACTAGGGAACTAGAGGTGGCTAGGTTGGAATCTTATTTGAAATTCTTATATCCTCAGATCGCACAAGGGGATGTAAAAGCAGTCGGTACGGCAATGAGAATATCTGCTCTTAAATGCGATATTCTTGGGCTTTACAAGCAGAATCCTAAAGTCATGGATGAATTAATGGCATTGCAAGTCTTGGCTAATGCTGCTTGGCTTGCCCCAGAAACAGCTAACGCCATCGGTGGACACGCCGAAGAATTTGTTCAAAAGGCTAGAGAAGTTTTATTGCAAATAGTCAAACCTCAAGATATGGGCGAAACTATCACTATCGACGGAAACGCCATCAGTGGAAAGTAGAGCCTACTCCCTCACCGACAAAGAAGGGAATATCTTTTACCTTTTGCCAGAAGATGTTCCCTTCTCTTGTTACAAACGGATAGATATTGCTTTGACTTGTCTCTGGCAGAACGCGATCGCTTTATTTGAATCTCTAGGAATTAGCGACCTTTCCCTGCCCCTTGAATCGGAAGAGGTTTGCTCTCAGATAAATAGCTTTCTAGTTAAATCTATTGATTCGGTGAAAAGGCAGATTTCAGTCGTTAGAGAATTAAAATTGACTGAATCTACTACCTACAGAATATTCCTTTTTGACCCTCAGTTTCAGATGTCGGCATTGCGTTGGCTATTGTCCGTAGATCCAGAACCAGCAGAAGAAATAGAGCCAGAAGAGAAAGGGAAGAAGGCTGCTTGTACTTCGGGAGATCCGCTAATAGATATAGAAGTCTATCTGAGGCTTAACTTAAAGGAATCCTTTGACCCGTCTTTGTGTGATCGTTATAGTTATGGGCAACTCACTCAAATCGTGAAGCTGGTGAGTGCCATTAATAAACAGATGATTGACGATATGGACAAAAGCAAATCGTCGTCAGATGATGCGAAGAAACAAGAGGAATTACAGCAGTTGACGGAGGCGATCGAGGAAGCTGCAACCCCAGATCCTTCGCCCGATAGTAGCCACATTGACTTCCTAAAGCAAAGCGGAATCCCTCTGCCTGGGAATTGGGCAGAAAGAGACGAGGAAGAAGGCTAATTATTCAGTTGGCTTCTCACGAAGCAGTCCTTGGCTTCTAGGAGTTTTCTTAGTCCTGCACTTTTCTCTGCACCGTCTGGGAGTTTGATGTCCAGTTGAACTGCCAATTCGTATAGTGGTTCGGCTACTTCCTGCAAAGCCTCTGGCAGGTGGGCGTAGCCGAAGTATCGTAAGATTTCGTGCGCCATTGTTCCTCTTGGTAGTTGTTTTCTTGTCTCATCTTACAGGAAATTTGACCAACAGGAGATCGTTCTGATAGAGTAAGTTGTCCCCATCTATTACCAATAAGAAAATGACTCATTTGAACGACATCCCACGATACACTCTAGAGCAAGTTTCCAAATGGTCTGGTGTCCCGACAAAGAGAATCAGCCAGATGTCTTCTCCTATGAAACAAGATCCAGTCATAGAGGTAAAGGAGACGGAGGAGCCGAGGTATTCCTTTAAGCACTTAATTCAACTCCATACCATTAGCGCACTCTTGCCGTTCACTGGTATAAGCATTGCCCATCTGAGAGAAGTGCGCGATTACTTATTTGTAGACGAATTGGATCTCAGACTCACTTTAACGCCACCCTTGGACTTATTCAAAGACCCCGATATCTCCATCTCAAAAAAACAGATTCTTAGTGCTGCTATACGCTATGCAGGAGAAAGAGTAGAGCATTCAATGATCGGTGATAACCCCGTGACACTATTTTATCCTTACTATTCCAATCCCGAAGGGTATACCTTTCCCGAGGATTTTTGTCCAGATGATGTGAAGATTGCCCCTTCTGTTCTTAATGGGCAGCCTTATGTGGGAAACAATAAGCCGACACGGGCGATCGCCAATCACTATAAGGCAGAAGGAGGTATCAAGCACCTAGCCTTTCTGTATGACACCTTGGAATGCAACGTAGAAGCAGCAATTATGTTTGAGTTTGGTACGTTTGACAGAGATAAGATTTGACCAGCTAGCGATCACTTTGATAAAGTTTTGCATTAGGATATTAGTGTGAAGTCAAAATAATCTATCAAAAAGGAAAACAAACATGGCAACTTATGATGATCTTGGTGTACCTACAATTTTGAGAGGATCTAATAAAACTGGTGATTATTATGTAGTCAGAGCAAGTGGCACGGTAGTAGCAGAATACCCACATTGGTTGGGCAAAGATACTGTAGAATCTCACATAAACACCTATGCTGACACAGCAGGAGTTGAGGAAATCATCCTAGCTGACGGAGCCAGAAACGTCTATGGTAATCGAAATTTGGAAAAATTAACAGGCAATGATGCTGACAATATCCTTTTAGGTGGACAAGGAAAAACTTTAATAGAAGGTGGCGAGGGTAATGACACACTAAACGGCGGAGTTTTTTCCGATACGCTAGTGGGAGGTGGTGGTGCAGACACATTCCAGTTTGGAGAGGATGCAGACTGCAAAGCTTCAACTATTCTTTACGAGGACGTTATAGAAGACTTTGATCCTGCTGTAGACAGAATCGTTTTAAATACGGCAACTTTCAAGAATCTCGCGCCTGGTTTTTCATTTGTCGTAACCGACACTAAAGCCAATCTAGACAAATTAAGCAGTCAGATTATTTACTGTACCGAGAACGGTGGGCTTTATTACAATCCCAATAAAGAAAAGGCAAATTTTACTACTTACGCAAAGATAGGAAGAAACTCTTCTGTAGGAGATGAAGGAGGATTATTTGTCACTCTCTCGAATAAACCTCTTATTACTAAAGCCAACATCTGGATTCAGCTAGTAGATCCCAGTAAAGTGAAACCATTTCAACCTACAAGTCAAACTAATCCTGTCGTGCAATAGACTTTCTTGGTGCGCGATCGCCTTTGAGTTCAAACGAGTTCTCTGATGTGAGCAAAGTTTGACTTGGGGGCGATCTCTTTGATATAGTTAGCCCAACAACTACCAAGAGGGAAATCATGCCTGACAATGACGCTAAAATCTATACTTTAAGCGAGATAGCTAAGTATGTAGGACTTACAGAAGAAAGAGCCGAAAGGATCTGTTCTCGTATAGCGCTCAAATTTAAACTAGAGGGTTTCGGAGAAGAAAAAACAATCATAAGCGAAGGCTATTCTTTCAAAAATCTAATAGAGTTCCATGCCGTTACTGCCTTCCTTCCTTTTGCTGAAACGACACCTAAGTTGATCTCAGAACTAATGGATATCCTTTGGACAAATGAGCCTATCCTACACGGACATTATGAGCAGAAATATTCCATGCCTTATCCTGTGAGCGCACTTTACGAAACAGCAGTGTATGAAGCTTTTCGTCGGATTGAATATATGGACGGAATACCAGTCGAATTTCATCCTTACTGTCCTCCCTTCGACGACTTCCCATCTTCTTCCAATCTGATAGCCATAAATCCTGTCAGAAATAACGGAAAGTCTTACCTGAATAGTTACTATGCTGGCTGCACTTCGACTAAGGCGATCGCCGATATGTATGAATCTGGTTACAGACTTGAAGAGATCGATGTCGCACTCAATCTGCCCCGACATTCAGTAAAATCAGCCTTAGTTTTCGAGCTAGGAAAATCAAGAATTGAAAATGACTCCATTTCATGAAGTTACCGAGGAATATTTATGAACTTAACTCACTTAGGACACGCAATCGCTATAGCCGAGCTAATCCATCGAGGACAGAAAGATAAGGGAGGCAATGCTTACATTGACCACCCTTTACGAGTGATGAAAAAAATGTCCACCATAGAAGAAAAAGTGGTAGCAGTATTACATGATGTTATTGAAGACGGGAACGCCGACGCGATAGGAGACAACCTTATATCCGTGGGCTTTTCTGCTGCTGTCTTAGTGGCTCTACAGGCGATCACCAAAAGGAAAAGAGAATCTTACGAGAACTACATCCAAAGAGTTATAGCGAACCCCTTGGCGTTAAGGGTGAAGATAGCTGACATGAAAGACAATATGGATCTGTCTCGTATCCCTCACCCCACAGAAAAAGATAAAGCAAGACTACAAAAATACACCAAAACCTTGCCAGTTTTAAAGGAAGCCCTAAAGAGTCTAATCTGACTTAAAGCGATCGCCTCCCTGAACCACAATCTAATCAATGAGGAAAAACAAATGACTATTACCTGCGCCAAAATAAGACAAGCAATCGATCTAATATACCAATGGGAAGGGAAAGATATAAGACTTCCTTCCTACGAGAAAGTTAAAGCATATTACATTGAAATGTATGGAGAAATTGGAAATGATCAAGAATTTGACGACAAATTAAAGAAGACTAAAGGTATGTGTGATGGGGAATGGGACGCTTGGCTCGGCAAAATTTGACTTAAAGCGATCGCCTTGCTAAGATAAACCCATCATAGTCTAAAGTCTATCATTGTTTCCTCTGTACTTCTATAAACCTCTAGTTGGCTCATTAGTTTGAGCCTCTTTTATTCCTTTTCCAATTGGTAGCAAAAAGCAATTATGAAAAACATGGAGAACTTCGGGGTTACGTCTATCATCGTGGAAAAGAAAGGATTCAGAGGTGTTTTTATTATAGATAACTTCTCTCTAGTCGTGACTGTAGCTGTCTATGTGGGCAAGAATAGCTTGAATCCTATAGACGTTTACAGGGAAAAATGTATCGCTGAAGCTATGACTGAATTTAATAGCATCATCACAGGTTTGTATTGGCTGCCGCGCACCCTCCTGCAAAAATATCCTGACGAATTGGCTGCTGCTTACCCTGATGGTAAAATACCCTAGCGACGACAAAAAGGAGATAGAAATTTGACTTAAAGCGATCGCCTTGCTAAGATAAACTCATCATAGTCTAAAGTCTATCATTGTTTCCTCTGTACCTGTATAAACCTCTAATTGGCTCATTAACTTGAGCCTTTTTATTCCTCCTTAGCCACTACCAAAGGACAAAACCATGAATCAACTAGAAATCAATAACAAACCTCTCTATACCGAATGGGAAGTATCCACTTACTCCCGACTCTCAATAGAGAAAGTGAGATTTTTTTCCAGACCAGCCATAGTCGAGGCGATCGTCAAAAGACCAGACCCGAAAAGCCCTCTCTACTCTTTCAACAACTTAGTGGCTTTCCATATCATTTACGGAGTTTCCGTATTCAAGGAATATTCGCCTGAATTTTACACAAAGATGATAAGAGATGCTCTCAGACAAGAGTATCGAGAAGATCCCCAAGTTGTTGCACCGTTTGACCATTTTTACAAAGTGGCATTAGCACAAATAAACAATCGCATTGTCTTCAAGTATTTTCAAGAGGAGAAAGTGAAACTTCCTGTCGAATTTCGTCCTTTTATAAACTTCTCTGAAGCCCTCAAAGGTCAGATTCCTGTTACAGCCTATGACAGCAATATTTCTATAGACCCATCTCGCTACGACGGCAGACCTTTTCTAAGGCAATTTGATATATCTCTCAAAGCGATCGCCGATGATTTTTTATCAGGATCATCTCCGTCGAGTATATATGACAAGCATAATTTACCTTGGTGGGCAATAGACTTAGCCATCATTTACGAGATAGGAAACTTGGAGCCGAAACAACCTGTAGGAGTTTGGCGACCGAAAGTAGCAGCCTAACTTACTCCCTTTGTTCCATCATTTATTACAGCCAGTCGAACTGGCTGCTTGTTTTTTTAATCATGCAAGAAGCTAAATCTATCTATCTCGGCGGAGACATCATCTCTGCTATCGAATGCGACTACCCCGACACAAAAGCGTTTGGTCTTAAGTGTCCCTTCTGCGACGAAGCCGTATTCCTAAGAGCAGGAGAAAAGCGTAAACCTCACTTTTCTCACTACTCTAAAACGCCTGAAACCATCGTCTGCGAAAATAGATCCCTAACAAAAGAAGGGCGTGAGGTGATAGAAAGGGCGATCGCCAATGCTAAAAACCAACGCCTAGCTCTTTATAACAGACACCTTTGGGAACTCTATATCTACGAATATAAAGACGGATGGGCAGCTTCACGGGAATGTCAGATATTAGCGACTAAGTTATTCGGCGATCGCTTTATAGATTCTGTCGTAAAAAAGTTGCAAGCATCATGGAAAGAAGGAAAGAAGACTTTTCATAACATTCTAAATGAGGTACTTAATCATTACACCCGCGCAAATATACAGGAAAAAGAAAGAATAGAAGCCGAAGCAATGCAGGAGATAGTAGAGAAAGTTCCCGTAGGGGTGAAGGAAGAAGTTGAAGAACAGTTACGGGATTGCTTGGCTTTTGGCAATTATTTCCGATACGACTGCAATCACCGACTTCACCGAGAGATTGTTGGAGAGATTTTCGATTTTCTTTGCACAAAAACGTCTAAATACTTTTGGAGGAAGGCGACAAAACGGACTTTACTGACGATCGCTAGTGAGTATAAAGCCACTGGTGGAGATTGGAAGAAACTAAAAGAAAAAGAAATCTTAGAACTTCTTCCTCTTAGTGAACTTCTATCATTTATTCAGAATACGATTGTCTCTGTCCACTGGATAGATAATATCAATATTTTATGCCGATAGGGTGAACAAAGGAAGAGAAAGATCGCCTGACGCATTCTTGATCCAAAGAATCTCTTTTCTCTCTATGTCATCAGTAGATTTCTTGACGCATAGACTGGTATTTATTTCCACTTTTGAAGTCGCGGATCTGGGCTTAATACTTTGTGGGTAGTTACTTAAAATGTAGCTGCCCTTTATTGCGTCTAATAAGTCCACTAATGCTTGGTAGTCTGATTCCGTATAGCCATTGTAATGCCCTAGACTAGAGCCGATATAGGGTGGGTCACAGTAGAACAACGTAGTAGGAGAATCCCAACGGGCGATCGCCGTCAGTGCGTCCTCGCAGGAGATATAAGCACTCTCTAGTCTTCTTAATTGCTCTCTTAGTCTGAGCTTTCTATTCTGAAACCCCTTAGCAACATTCTTTTCCTTTTTGGGAGCGTTCCACGTCGAACCGACCTTAGAGCCAAAGGAGCAATTAGCCGATATATAGTAAGCCCAAGCCCTATCTATATTGGAGTAGGAAACTGGCTCTTTGAGGATATTGTTTGCTTTGCAGTGATCAGACTGAGAATATAATGTTGCTTCAACCATCTGGATAAATTGTTCGGGGTATGTTTTGGCTGTGCGATATAGATTGATGAGATTGTCGCTGGTATCATTCAATATTTCTCTATAATTCCCACTGTTTTTATAGATCCGTTCCGATTTGGCGAAGAATACTGCTGCCCCACCGCAGAAGGGTTCATGATAGGTGTTGTGCTGAATATTCTCAATCTCTTTGACTATATATTGAGCTATCTTCTGTTTTCCACCAAAGTAAGTGACTAAAGGTTGGTTCATTTTTCTCCTAATATTTTTTCCATCTCATCAAGATACTTGGGAGTGAGAATATTGTCAATTTGATACTGCCGATCGCGGCTGTATGGAGGAGTGATCGCTGTTTGTTTATAAAGCCTCCCAAAAGCCTTATCAGCTAAGTATAACTTTTGCCTTTCCTCCTTTATCTTTTCAGGGGACATCTTTCCTAAATCCTCGTCGGAGAGTTGGGGTAGTCCTACCACTCGATGTAAAGCTTCATATCCTTTTACCAGTATTGGATCTGGGGTTTTCTTGACGGCTTCTTCCAATTCGTTTAACTTTTCCGACTGGATGTTGACACGATGCAGGGTGGCTAGGTAATGGTACTTTTCGATGTGGCGTTGGATTTGCTGCCCTTTAGGTTTGTTATTGAAGTCGCGGGAACCGTTGTAATCGACATATGAGGAATCTTCGTTTACTACCTCCAAGATAGGGATAGTTTTAGGGTATTTAGTGGCGTGTCCATAGTCAATGAACGTGATGTTTTCCGTATCATCTACAAAGATATTTCCTCTATGCAGATCGCCGTGAACGATGTTGTTTTTATGGAGCGTCTGTAGTTCTCGTAAGGTTTTTAAACAGACGCGATCTTGCAGTTTTTCCATTTGGTCATAGGTAAGCTTTTTATCCTTAACATGATCTTGTAATGCGTTGACATACTCCGATTGGGTTGCCCCTCTCGCCTTCTCCATAGAGAGTCCCGTGTATTCCTCTCCTTCCTTGTACACACCTCTGATTCTGGGAGCTAGTCCTAATTGGGATGCGATCGCTTGATTGTTGACTTCATCTCTTGCTATTTCTCCAAACTTGGTGACGATTGTTGACTTTTGGGATAGATAAACTACCCCGTAGGCTCCGTTGGAGAGCTTCTGGTAGACTCCTCCATTTAGGTTGTAGGAGTCGGGTAAAGAGTCAAAAGAGAATAGGGGATCTCTATCGCGCATTGCCTTAATGTTCCGAGCTAATGTTCCTATGGCAGCATTATCGCCAGTGGTCGGGTGGGGGGCTTGTTTGCTTTCTGTCTTGCCATAGTGGGGATTATCGCGGAAATAGTAAGGCTTTTTCCCTTTGGGGGTAAGGACTTTAATTCGACGGGGAGAACTACCGTCTAGGCGGATAGAAGTGTCTGCCATCAGTTCTTCAAGGAATGCGATCGCTTTTAGGTCTGCTCTCATCACTTCTTTGAGGACTTCTTTTTTGTACTCCACAACGTCAAAAGGAAGCTTTGCTTCTCTGATTTCTCTTATCTTTTCGTCCGTCTTTTCGTTTGCCATATCAACATAATTACGCCACGCTTTATGATTTGCTTCTGGCAGTCCGAGATCCTCTTTTGTCAGTTCATCAATCATTGATGACCTTAAATCGTCTTCGACTAAGACCGTCGTGCTCCAAGACTCTATAGCGTGTTTTGGATTTGTCTTGGCTACGGCTCTCCTCTTAGCTTGAGCGTAAAGCAACCCATTGTAGTTCTTTGCCAACTGGATTCTATCGGCGATCTTTTTTCTTTCTTCTCTGGTCTGTTCACCTGCATCAAAAGCAGCGTCAACTGCATTAAAGTATTCTTTAGCGATCGCCGAGAACCCATTCTGCTGATAGCCATAACTTCCCAGTGGGATTTCTCCACTTTCTGCTTTAGCTTTAGTGCGATCACTGATAGAAATATCTCCGACATAAACACCGTCTTTTGACTCCCTTCCTTTCACGACAGCCACACTCGCTCCCAAAGCGATCGCACCACCAACTCCTATTACCGTCCTAATCGGATTCTTTTTAGCTGTCTTGATTGTCGATTTAACAGCTTCTTTGGCTTTTCTTGGTAGTTTACGCCAGAAGCCACCGCCCTTAACACTCAAGTCTTTCACCCAAGACTTATTGCCTTGTTTTCTGATGGACTTGTCTTTGGCGGAGTCTTGGCGATCGCCGAAGTGATCTTTAACCAGTTTATTCATGCGATCCATAAAGAATCTGCCGACTTCTGCCTTGATCTCCTTATCTCGTTTTGCCCTATCATAAATCCTAATTTTAGGATTACCTAAAGACATTTCATCTAGATAGCTATCAACTTCTAGCTCTAGATCATTTACATATCCTATTAGCTTTTTGCGATTTTTCTCGGTCAGACCAATCAAAGTATCCCCATCTAATTGACTAAGACTTTCTTTGCCAGTTAGAGAAGTGATCGCCTTATGGCTTTTAGTTTCTCTTAAATCTTCTGCTAGTGTTCCCTTAAATTTTTTGTCATAGGAGGATACTATGGTGTTTAACTTCGCTACACCAACATAGGTATCAGATAAATCCATTTCTGCCTTAACTTTTTTTGCAGCTTCTGTCTCTTCTATTTTCATCTTGTAGGCGACTAGACTGTAATCTGCTTGAAGTTTCTGATAGTCAACTTCTTCAGGAGTAAATTGCTTGGCTAGTCCATAGTCGATAATCTTCACCTGCCTATTACCGTCAACAAAGACGTTACCTTGATGTAAATCTGTGTGAACTATCCCTGCACTATGTAATTTAGCTATAGCCTCTACTGTGTTCCAAGTTACTGCTTCTAATTTCTTAGCGTCCTCTTCTTCATTTCCAGATTGATTAACTACGGATTCATACAAAGTTTCTCCGTCTAATCGCTCCATCGTGATTGCATGATGATATTTCTTCTTTCCTTTGGTAATACTGTAGATTTTTGGTGCAACTCCTGCCTTGGCAGCGATCGCTTGATTTTTAAATTCCGTTTCTTCTATCTGCCCGAACTTTATTACGATAGAACTTCCTTTCTTGTGATATACCTGCCCATAAGCTCCCGACCCTATCTCGCTATAGCCATAGGGAACCGAACGATATTTTTGCCCTTGCAGATCATCCACTAATACCGAGGCAGGGGGCTTTTGTCCTTCTACCTCAACTTTTCCAAAGAAGGGATTTTTACGATAATAAGTCTTTCCTTTTTTGGGATCTACCCTGATCATGTACGGTGCAGCATCTTGGCGTTCGTTTTTTAGCTCTGCTACTGACATCTGCTCTACCTCTTGGATACTAGAAGCCCTGCCCACCGTTGCAGAAATTTTTTGCACTTCAGCCTTTGTCCTGTAGCCTAGATAGATGTCACTATCAATCCTAAATATTGGCAGATATTTTCCCATCCCTTCTAAAATGTCTTTGCTGACATAACAAGTTGAGCGATCGCCTTCAATATAGCCAATGCCCATCTGTAAAGACTTACCTCTCTTTAAGTCTCCTGGCAAATCTGTTATCTTCAACTGTAGTCCTTGGTAGGCGATCGTTTTCTTGATCATAAGATTAACGTGGGGAATAATCTGATACAGTTTAGCACACTTTAACAATTTGCTTTTTGGGCAAGACTGTAGTAAGTTAATCTACAGCCCCAAGGGAATTAGAAAATATCTTGGAGTCCTACGATTTTATAAAAGGGGAAGAAAAAATCTCTCCCCCTTTTCTGTTCTGCCCATAAGCTATCATAGAAAAAACTATTCATGGAGTCGCTATGACGTGGATCAAAACGGTTGGCAAAGATAAAGAAACTTCACTACTTGACTCAAGAAGTCTTGATCAAATAATAATCGACGACGAACAGCTTATGATTATAGGGATAATCCACGATGTTAGCGACAAGAAGGGTGGACACCTCGTATTCCCTCTTTATCACTGTCCTGCTGATCTGCCCAAAGAGAAACGCGCTGCCGACCTCCAAGAAAAATTAGATGCACTAGAAATTGAACTAGCGATAACGGAAAGTGTATTTGATTTCCTTTCTGCTGCTGACGAAGAGATAGAGGAGTAAAACAATGGACAACTGCCAAGAAGAATTATCCCTTGAACAGCAATTCTTCTTGGTTCAAGAGAAGAAAAGAGTTGCTTCTATGAGTAGAGAGGAAGCCCAAAAGCTTATCGTTGAGGTCTACAAAGCAATGCTTATAAAAGAGAACTTTTACAAACAAAAAATCAAAGAGAAGTGGAGAATAGGATTAGGGCTATGAGAATGTTTTGTCCTATGGCGATCGCCCTTTCTAGGACTATAGCGTGTCAAAAAAGACTTCCCGATGCCGTCGATGAAGCTCTAAATAGAATCGAAAAAAAAGAATAAGCTCGTAAAATGCTCCATAGACTTTATAATAACGATGGACGTTAAGATATCTAGATGTGGCGATCGCTGAAGGGACGTATAGGCGATCGCTTCTTTTTGTCTAAATTTGACAAGTGATAGGTATCGGTTTACGATATAGTTTTTGTACCTAACGGGCTACTTCTATGACCGAACAATTGCCAGCATATATCAGTCAAATCCTGATTATTGTTAATACGGAAAGAATATGGGAAAAGACTTGGAAACTGCTTATAACTCTTCCTGGGTATTCGCAAAAGCTCACGGGAGAATTAGCAGACGATGATGGATCTGGTGACTTTATCTTTATCTACGAGAAAGATGCCTACCTATTTCGGCTAATGGGAGACAATCAATATGAAGCCGAGAACGTAGGAAGACCAGAAGTAATTATTCCTCAAGACTGCCACAAAAACTGGCGATCGCTAAGGAGTAAACTGGAAGCCACACTCCCTGAAATCGCTTGGATATTCAGTACGGGAGGAGAAAGCACTACGCTTTTCTACGAGGAGTTCTGCGATCACGGACTTGATTCGATTATTCAATATGCCGAACAACAAATAGAGGATCGACAAAATGACTATCAAGATAACTCTAACTCTCTGTATTTGTTTCACGAAGGAAATAGTATGACTTCACAAACTGCTCAAATGATGCAAGTGTTGAGTACGACAATTGATCGGCTTATTGCCAGCCAACAATACACAGTCGATGGTTTTTCTCATCTGACGAATAATTTAACCGACAATCAAAAACGCATACGCGACGAAGAAAAAGAAAGTATCGTTGCCTTGCGAGAAGTAAAGCAAACGATCGCCGACACTTACCTAAAACAATCAGAGGAGCCTAACAATGAATGAAGCACAAAGAGCAAAACAAGCCATCGAAATGATAATCGAGGCTATAACTACACAGGAGAAAGAGAAGATCAACGACCTTTCTCTTCTTAAGAGTTTGACTGCTGAACAAGAAAACGAATTAGAAAGCCTTAAATCAAATATCAATATCTTGCAAGAGACAAAGAATGCGATCGCCGACCCGAAAGAACTGGTAGTCTTCTGCGAAATGCTTAAGGCAAATCCAGTGGCTACCGCAATGGTAGAAAGGGTTGGCGGTATTTTCCTTTAGAGATCCACCCTCAAACTTGACGGCTGACACTAAGTAAACTTACAGCGCAAGTAAGTACATTAACTTTCCTAATGCGATCGCTTACTCCTTTTTAGGGCGATCGCCTTTTCTTTAATCCCACGACTAAAAATTATCGGCTCCCATTATGGGGACTTTTTTAGGGACGACAACAAACCACCCCCGAAAGGATGGGCTGATAAAAGCTATGATTACGGGGTTTTTTCCTAAATTTTCTTTATTTATACCCCAAGTTAAATTACCAGTTGGCTGTGGTAGGGAAAACTGTAGGCTCAACAACAAAGTTGTCCGCAGTTAATGAAGGCTTGCCAGAAAGAACAGCAAAGTCACCTCCATAAGCCAGTTGGGTAAAGTTCCGAATTGAGCCATTACCAGGCAAGCTACCGTTTTGATTATAGGTCAATACGCCAGTGTTTTGATTATAAGTCAAGATAGCCGCGCTTAACATAGCAGCTTCAGGAGAGGTGACATTTTCAAAGCTAATTGTGCCATTTAGTTTGTTAAAGGCAAATGGACTTAAGCTGATTTTGTCTTCCGCGGGATTGAAGTCAGTGATGGTATCTGTTCCTAAATAAACCATGTGGAAGGGGTTGGTTGCAACAAAACGGGTATCACTTCCGAAGGTAAACCGGTCGGCACCAGAACCGCCAGTAAGTATGTCATTATTTGGACCACCAGCTAGATAGTCATTGCCATCGCCACCTAAAAGGGTGTCTTTACCCCATTCACCAGCCAGAGAATCATTTCCTAGCCCGCCTGATACAAGGTCATCACCGACGTTAGCAAGAATCAGGTTTCCAACGTCATTTCCTATGATGGTTTCAGACCACTGTTGAGCCTTGACAGAAATTGCCGAGCCAACTAAACGGATTTCTTCCACATAGCTTCTAGATACATAATTGGCTTCTGAGATGACAGTATCATACCCAAGGTTTTGGGCTTCAACCACAATGTCATTTTCGTTGTCAACATAGTAGGTGTCATTGCCTCGTCCGCCAACCATAAAGTCAGAATTTGTGCCACCATCTAAGGTGTCATTGCCAGCGCCGCCCCAAAGTCCGTCATCTTCATCACCACCTGCTAGGTAATCGTTTCCATTACCACCAGATAAGTCGTCGTCTCCAGATCCACCCCAGAGGGTGTCATTACCATTACCACCAGATAAGTAGTCGTCTCCAGATCCACCCCAGAGGGTGTCATTACCATTGCCACCTGATAGATAATCACGACCAGCACTGCCTAGTATCTCATCAGCACCTTTTCCAGCTTGTATGAAGTCATTGCCATCGCCACCGTCTAGCCTATTACCTACATCGTTGCCTGTGATTGTATCATTTCCACCTAAGCCCTGTACATAGGTTTTGCCAGATATCTGGCTAACGGTTAAGTTAGGGTTGCCTAAGTCTCCTAATGGGTCAATTAGAATTGTTTGGTAAGCCATTTTATTTTTCCTGTTAGTTTGGTTGGTTTCTGGTTGGTTTTAAGTCTTTTTTCTATCATACCTTAATCATTGGCTGTGGGAATTGGTGAGTGCGGTCATTAATTGCTCGCTGATCGTCTGTGACGGATATTGCATTAATCTTCCTAGGGCGATCGCTTACTCCTTCTTAGAGCGATCGCCTATTTCTTTAATCTCACAGCTTGCCAAAGAAAGCATTGATGCTGTCCACTACCCCCTCGATTCCATCAACAACGAACTGGAATCGATTACGAGAAACAAGCGGGATATCCACAGAAACTTCTTTGTCTTCCTTATGCCAATCCTTGGTAAAAGGTTTTGTCTTCCGTCCGTTCCAGTTAGCCCCCATATCAGCCGACTGGGACTCTAAATGCCAAACATAAACGGTAGAAAGCAATTTCCGTTTTTCAGGTTTCCATTGCAGGGAAAAAAGCATATCCGACCTAGCAGCATTTTCATGGATCTTTGGGTAAGTATTGAGATTACTGTTTTTGTGCCACAACTGAAAATAACCAATAGGGACAATACCGTTCCCGTGTTCGTTGTTCCTATAGACTCTCGGCATAACAGGAAATCGATCCGTTCTCAACCATACTTCCTGTTCATGAACTGGCTCCACTTCGTAGAGAAAATCTACCCATTTGTCGAAGCCAAGAACCTGTAGGCGATCAGCCATATAGATGCTGTCTTTTTCCAAGTTGTAAGCTTTAATAAATTCCACTGTACGAGGCGGGAAGATTATATCTGAGTCCAAATGAAGTATCCACTCAGTCTTATAACTCTTTAATAAATGCTGAATCCCTACATTGATCGCCTGGGATTTCCCGAAAGTCTGTTCATTCTCAAAAAATGCTTCAGTCTGTAAACACTCCACGTTGAAGAAATCGCAGACAGCTTTAGTTCTAGTGTCTTGAGGAGTCGTGACAACTAGAAACCTATTAAATTGATGCTTATTGAACATCAAACACCATGTTAGGAAATCGGAATAATTCACGCAGGTCGTGATCGCAGAAATGTGAGCATTAGCCATGATATTTGGAATAAAATTTTATACCTCTATTTTATCGGATGATACGAGAGCGTCGTATCGAGTATAATGAATCTGACAAAGAGGAATAGGAAAGCGATCGCCGTGAATGAACAGCAAGAATTAAGAGATGAATTATGGAGCATCAAGAGCGCGATTAACTACAAGGATCTGAATAATCGCTGCGAGTATATTGCCCTATTCCTAGTGGAACACCCGTCGTTGCAACTCTCTGATCACTTAGAGGCAATCTCCAAACCATTCCCTCCCGACAAACTGGAGAAGTTCGTCCGTGAAGAAGCCCAGTTGGGACACGGGACAGAAAATGACTACAGCTTTTTTATCAACAAAGAGAATTTATTGCGATCGCCTTCAGAGATAGAAGGACTCACAGGGCTACTAACAAGAAATATCAATGGAACCTCTCGCCCCCTAGTCCAAGTGGGGCTATTCGCCCAGTATTTAAAAATGCACTTTGATTTCTGGGGGGAAAGGAAAGACTCAGAAGAGAAGTCCCGACGCATGGGCAATAAGGTATGGGTGAAGACCCCCAAAGTAAAAGGGGGAGGATTCTGGCGCAAGCTCCCCAAGGGATTTAAAGAACAAGTAGTGGCAGTTAAATCAATCAATCGGCAGCAAATAGGAAACAAAATAAAAGCGATCGCCACAACCAATCTACTTACAAAAGTAGGTGGACAGAGACTGCAATCCATATTCAAGGAAAAGGGAATTAGAGTTACGCCACTGGATGTAATCGGAACGGGGGTTGGGAGCGCGATCGGCATTAAGGGAATAGAAACCTTGCTCAATAGGGAAAAGACCACCACCAATAGAAAAGACCCAGATGTTCCGATAACTGGGGACATAGTAGCAGCTTCCGATATGCACCCAGAAAGCATCGGTATCTACACGGGTAGCTATATCGACGAAAGTGGCAAGCAGTACCATACTGCCTACGAAGTAAATGGACGCAATCCTGCTCTCAGTGGCGTTAGGCAATATGGAATACTACCTCCTGCTGCTGATATCCCCCCTCCGACTCCCCCGCCTGTCCCGTTGTTACTCTTTAGTGAGTTTTCCCCTACGGCTCCCTCTTACAACGACCTAATAGCGAAGCGAGAGCAGCCAGCCCCTCTAGCAATCGGCACAGCCCCCCTACTCCTGTCGCCACAAGCCACGACACTAGAGCCTAACTTTCCGCGATCGCCTGTCTCGCCCATCTCTCCTATCCCTACCCCCATTTTGTTACCGTCAACAAAAACGGCTACCCTCCCCCCGCGATCGCCTATTGAAGAACCCCCCATTTCCCTACCGTCAGGAAAATGGGGGGTTCCAGAAGAACTAAAGCAGTACGGACAAAGAAGACTAGCAGAAGAAAGACTAAAGAATCCCATGTTAGACAAAGCTTTGTTTTTAGGGGAAATAGCACCAAAAGACCTAAGCGACGAAGGACTAGCAGAATATGCCAAGCAAGCCAAGGCTGCCTTTGTTAGTCACTTCGCGTCCTTAGATGAAGTGGACAATGTAGCCAGCTTTGTCGATGGGATAACTAGCTCTCCTGCTAGTATGCAAGCGGTTCGCGCTACTCAGTACGCACTAGAGAGTCCAGAAGAAGTTCCTAGGCACATCAATAGGATCGCCAACATAGTAGACAGGAATGCCACTCAGTTTGCAGGAGCTATAGATAAGGGAGTAGATATCACGACCAAAATACTAGAAAGCAATGATCTTAATGCGATCGCCCAAGTAGGAGGTGTTGTTGGGGGAGGACTAGAGCTAGGAAAAGAGGGATTAACTAGAGGGCAGGAATTTCAAATCAAGGCGAGAGTCTTAGAGCAAGCTGCTCGTACCTTATTATTTGACCCAGTGATAGACCTAGAAGCAAAAGAAGCCGAAGTTAATACCCCTAAACCCAAAGGGCTATCTAAACTCGTAAAGGCAGTTAGAGACAGGTACGAGCGGGGGAAAGGGCGAGAAGCGATCGTCAAGGGAATCGTTAACAGCGTGACCAAAGACGACATAGATCGCAACATCGAGGACACCAGTATCGACATTGCAGCAGCGGTAATAGCGGCTCAAGTATCCACGTTAGGACAAAATTCTCCCTTGGGCATAGTCGGGGAACTGGGCGGCGATTTAGTCGGTGGGGTAGTTGCCAAGAAAGTGATGAAGGATATTCAAGTAACACGGGATGCCTACCGAGAGCTAAAAGACGATGAAGAGTTTCAACAGCTATCGAAAGTTAAACAACTAAAAGCCTTGATGAAGAAAGCGATCGCCATCACCCAAACTGAAGAGTACAAACAGAAAGACACCTTTGCCTATACTGCCGACACAGCAGGATTCATGGTAGGAAATGTTATGAGCAAAATCGTGGGGGCTGATGGGATGACAGCAATGGCTACGGCTAGTTTATCGGCAGCAAGATTGGCTAAAGCTATGCTAGAAGTAGGACAAGAAGGGCGATCGCCTGTTGATGCGACGAAGGCGATCGGGCAAGACATAATTGATATTCCGAAGAATCAAGCAGCCAGCAGCAAGAGGAAACGAGAGATGGAGAAAGCGTTTTTCAGAACTTTACTTGATCTGACTGACAAGGTAAAATTGACAAAAGATAACTCTACCTCAGAAGACTTATGATTACCAATAATCCCAAATGGGATGAGAATAAACTAAAGCAAATAGCAAACTCTGCTGCTTTTGGGAAAGATCCCTATCTGCAATCGCTCCTTCTAGAGAAAAGAATCGAGATGGTAAAAGAAACAGTACGGGAAATGGCGAAAGATCCTTCGGTACTCGCAGCGATCAAAGCCTTCAAGCAAAAGGAAGAAGAACGCCGAATGAAGACGGTAAGGTTTAATTTAGCAGTTATAACTGCTAATGGACACCCCACTGTATATCCTGTATTCACAGAGCAACCCACGCAGAAAGACCAAAACTGTATCGATCTATCTTTAACCGACGAAGAAGAAGAACGACTAAAAAAAAGATTCGTCGGCGAAGCAGGAGTTTCTTGTGGGTACAAGTTTAAGAACACGAAAAAAGAAGAAACCTTATGACTACCAATAATCCCATTTGGGATGAGAATAAACTAAAGCAAATAGCAAACTCTGCTGCTTTTGAGAAAGCCCACATAATCTTGAAAGAGTGGATGTCTTTGCCCGAACGCATCGAAAAAGCGAACCAAGAAGCGATCGTGAAAATGCTAACACCAAGAACCCCCACCAGCAGCCCTAATCTCAGCGTTGACCTCACACAGAAAGGACAATCGGATCACACAACCCATGTCACTTGGGAAATAAAAGATGAAGCGATCGCCTTACCGATAGAAACAACTTACGGATTCGACCCCGACAGCAAAGAGTGGGGAGAAATGCGCGATCGCGGAGAACGCCTGTTAAACCAAATGATCGTAACTCAAGTACAGGAATTAGGTGGAGCGTTCAGCAAAGCTACCACGGCAGACACGGCTCAAGGAATAGCTGAAGCAATAAACGAGTTCGACACAGAACTCCAAATGACAGAAAGTATTGCCAAGGTTCAAGAGCCGAGTGAAGCCCACTACGAATCGGCAAGAGAAATCCTAGCCGATTTACGGAATCCTACTGAAGACGAAACGGCAAACACATCAGTCCAATTCTTTGAGGCTCTGAAGCAGCACTTTACTGAAGAGGCGATCGCCAAAGGAAAGCTAGACGATATCTATAGCTGCCCAAGCTGGATGGACGAAAAGTATACTGTTCAAGTCCTCTTTTACCCAGACTTACTCCTTTATGGCATCAACTTATACGTTTCCCCCTACTGGTATTCTGGGTCAGGTGCGACGATCGCCGATGCAACGAAAGAGGCAATTAAGTCTATTGAACGCAAGACTCTAAAATCCCATGCTAAATCTACCTAGATTTACTGAAATAGCCCGATCACTTCCTCCCCCTTCCGAAGACAAACCAATACTGGCAAAGACTAAGGAATGGGGACATAAAGAGATCACCTTGATTAGACTAAAGAAAACCCTTCCCCCTGAAACAATAATGATTACCACCAGCCTCCCGAAGAAAAACTACATCGAAGTCCTCAATCTCAGCCAACTAGGGACGGACGAAGAAGCCCAAGGAATTAAAGAACTCCTCGATGCGTCAATGCAAACCGTTAAAGACGCGATCGCCAATAGCTACTCACCCCTGACCGTCGAAACCTTTTTCAGTCTACAGATACAAGAGGACGAAGGCGCAGACCTCATTGGGAAAGTGCTACTATCAAACCAGAATATCTACACATTTCAATTGGTAGAGAACGGCACTATACTTTTACGCAAGGAATCCCAGGAGGATCAATCGTGGTCGTAGACAACCAAAAACCTGCAATGAAATTAATGATCACCCGT
>Ga0315902_10003810_pt1 | contig 22273 bp, 28 predicted proteins | sample LakEriMetagenome_9_FD_203523 | JGI IMG/M metagenome (GOLD analysis project Ga0315902, IMG submission 203523) | Freshwater fungal communities from buoy surface, Lake Erie, Ohio, United States - Buoy 12 MA117 | ecosystem: Environmental > Aquatic > Freshwater > Lake > Lake biofilm | place: USA... | reverse complement strand
TCAATTTTTAAGCTAATAGATAAAAAAAATTGATAGGTAATAGAACTAACAATATGATTGTAAATTAGAAACAATATGACATCTCTTAATATTAAGTATGAAAACGAAAAAGTAGAGACTACTTTTGATAAGTTGCTAGTAGCTCCTAAATTTACAAATTGGGTAAAAAAGGTCACTAGTTGTCCTAGCACACTTATTACAGATATAGTAGTAACGGATGTGGACTGGTTTTGTTCACCTACAAATATTGATCCTAATAAGTTGGGATTTGTTAAGGCTCGTGTAATTGGTACTGATACTAGTACAGGTAATGCGATTTCAAGTGTGGCTTTTGTGCGTGGTAGTGCTGTATCTGTACTACTTATCGTAAATGTAACTGGATTGACCAATACTAAGTATGTACTTATGTGCCAACAACTAAGAATACCTGTTGGTGAAAGATGTTTTGAGGCTCCTGCTGGAATGATGGATAGTAGTGAAAATATTAGTGGTGTTATGATTAAAGAGATCCAAGAGGAGACAGGTCTCATTGTGCCTAATGCTAGTATGCTAATGGGTTTGGGTAGTTTCTATCCATCACCTGGTGGGTGTGATGAAGAAATCCATCTATATGCTTGGGAAACTACAGTAACTAGTGAAAAATATGCTGAAATGTGTAGCAAGGTGTATGGTGTTGAGAATGAAAATGAAGCCATTAAACTCCATTTCTATAGTATGGACGATTTTGAAAGGGAACTGTCAAACTTTAAAGACGCTAAGGTCGAAATTGCCTATGGACGATACCTATACAATAGGTTTAAAGTGAGAATGTAATTTGTAGAAAATAAAAAGAAACAAAAACTATTTTTATTTTCTATCTATCCTATTTAGAAAATATGGTTTTGTTGTATACTATATTGTATACATTAGCATATCTACTGTAAGGTTTAAGTGGTATTAGATCTGTATAATTATTAGTATTTAACATATCTATATATTTTGAAATAGTAAAACTTCCTTCCAATCTATGGAAATCTTTATTAAATATTAGTTTATAATTATAGTTTTCTAAATGTTTAAACAATTGTTGTTGGTCGTGATGGAAGCCACGACATTTGCTTCTATATTTATTATCAAAAGAATAGTCCACTTTTTCCCACCACTCCCATAATTTTTTATCTACTTCTTCTTTTGTTGTCACTTTAAAAATTTCACGCCATATAGTTGGTGTAGCTATATTATAACACATATAATATTCATCATTAGAAAGTCTATCGGGCAACAATCCACAATTAACAAAATACTTATTATCCACATTTTCTACCTTTTTACTAAAATAGGAAATATCTAATATATGCATATCCACATCACTTATCATAATAGCATTTTCACCTATTTCACTATCCATAATACCACACCATAATAATCGTATATTTTGTGCCACAAAAACTGGATAATGTTCACCCATTTTTTTATCTACATTGTATAGAATAATATCAGACTGGTATTCACCTAATTCAGATGGAAGATAACTATCATATGTAACCAGTATTAGTACACATCTAATATTTTGTCTAGCCAATAATTTGTGGACAATAGGAAATGATAAATAGTAGTCCTGATTTAGATTGCTAGATACTAAAACAGTTGAAATAATCATAGTAATAATAATAATATACTAAAAGAAATAAAAAAGTCCAACACTAACCAGATATTGACGGGCCAATTTTATTATATTTTTGGTACCCAAATTATTAAGCCCAGCATCATCCAAGTTTAAAACCTGGAGTTTTTGTAGATTTAATTGGTCTGTACATATAACTCTTTTGCGTATACCTCTATAATGTAAATAGTTATGAATAGTTAAATCATCCGACCTAAAACAATAGTCATTTTCTATAATGGAATTTATATATGTTGTAAAATCATCGTCAAACATTTGTCGCGAATAGATAACACCACCAAAACCCTCCAAAATATTAAACACTCTTAAATGTGTTCTACATCTCTTTACATTTCCATTCACACCCACAAAATTTAGAGCTGACAAACCATAACATATTTTATGGTTTGTCTTATCAAAATAAAATACTAGTTGTTCCAACAAATTATCTGGATAAGTTATATCATCATCCACTGTCACTATTATATCTCTTTTATCCATTGTAAATTGTAGAGCACCCATTAATTTTGTTAGTGGTCCATAGTCTCTCTCTAGAACTTTTATCGCTAGTGATGGATAGCGAATTTTTAGGTTTTTAATGTTTTCTAGATTGACCAACTCATTTATATTAATACCATCTCCAAAACGTCTATATTTCTCACACACATTAATTAATATAACATCTGGCTTTAGTGTTTGTAAACTAAGGTTACTTAATATCTGTTCTAAATGTGGAATTCTACATGGAATAGTTGTCAAGCTAAGTATCAACATAGTAAATATACTATTTACATTTTTAAAAAAATCCATTTTTTTAATCTAGTAACATCTAAAAACATTAACCTAAAATATTTATACAAGTGTGTCTAGTAAACTTTTTTGTCCCACACCATAAAATAATGTTATAAATTTTGGTATTTACACATCTTTATATAATGGCTAATCAGCTGAATATGTTTCCAATAAAAATAGATATTTTTCTATTTATTTTACTGTCTCGTTTAATAGCATAAAATAAATAGAAAAACTAGCAAAAATAATAATTTGGGCAATACGCACTTTTTGCTTTATAGCGGATAAAGAACTAAAAAGTAGGATAAAAAAGTTTACTCTGTCAAACTTGTAATGTTTATGTCGTTACGTTACACGAATAAGAACAATATGTTTCTGGATTTTTTAGAAATATTTTGCGTGATTTGTTAATTCTCTTATTGTTAAGATGAAATTCTATACTAGAATAATCGGGTCCAAGAGCGGAATAATGTCTTATTTGTTTGTCAAAAATTCTATCTATAGTATTGTTGTTATATTGATTAAAGTTCGTGGCGGCATTGTTATTAGTATTATACTTGAGTTTTTTTAACTGTTTTTTTATGTCACATCTTATTACATTAGTAGCTTCTAATAATTGTAATAACTCTTCTTTATTATTCATATATTATATATATGAAATTAGTATAATTAATACTTATGTGCACAAAAAAATCTATTATTTAATAGCCAAATCACACATAAGAATAGATCCCAATTTATATTGTTATCTATCGTGATAAAAAAATAGGATAATTTACTACAACACTATTAAAAAGTTTTTTTGTTATTAGTAATCATAACAATTATATACATAACTACTAATAAGATAAATCTATTTGTTGGCTCATTGGTTAATCTATTTGAATATTTAGTCTATTAAAGTAGAACTTTATCCATTTATTTAATGGTCTAGCTTATCACAATAAAATAAATAGGAAAAATATAAAAATAATAATTTAGGTAATACTCACTTTTTGCTACTTAGTGATTGAATAATTAATTTTTCATAAAAATTTAGTAGATTAAACCACCAGTCTAAAATATATGCTACTAAATCGTTTGTGTTTCATTACATATGGCTGAACTATAATAGAAACATTATCGGTAAGTGATTTAGCATATGTATATAATGGTCTATCTACTTTTACATTTAGAACATTTTCGCATGATAATTTAGAAGATATATAACACTTTTCAAACGTAAATAATTCATTGAAAATATATTGTATTTTATTTAATTGCTTTGTAGTGTCTTTACTAATAGAGACTATGATGTTATTAGATTTCAAATCATTATCTTTGTTTAAAAACTTAGTGTTAAGTATTTTTTCTACGTGAATTTTAAACACCTTATTTAGTTTATATGAGTGCTGTCCCATATCTACTAAACTAAATATCTTATTAATTGGTACACTTAAACAGTCCAGTTTAACTATATCATGTACCTTAGTATTATTATAATATGCCGTTTTAGATAATCCTTTCCAGCCAAAATTAATCTGTAGTGATTTAATATATTTATCAACATTTTCACTAGTAACAACAGTGCGATTAATATATTTATCACAATTATTAACATAGTCTATAACCATCTTGTCACTCATTAATTTTGCCATGTCAGCATGATATTGTTCTTGTATACCATAGTCTCCTACTGTATAAAGTGAATAACCTCTAATAAGTGTCTTAAATATGCGGATATTAGGAAATCGTGATTCCTTAATACACTTGCTAATATCAACACTTTTAGACCGTATGGCATCTAAGGCACTTTTTCTATAATATAAAGTGCTTCCATCGTATGACAGTTTTAGATGATCAAGGTCAAAACCATCTAAAATATCATCAAATGTCTTATACTTTGTATTATCCATAACAATAATTTGAAGCTCTTTTGAATTAGGTAGTCTAATGCTAAGAACAGATCCAATATATCCAACATCAATTTGTCCATGTAACTCAACATAATACTTAATTATTGTTTCAATATTAGTTAATGGTATTTTTGATATTACAAAAATGTCATAATCACTTGATTTGTAAATAGGCATAGTGTGATCAATATTAGCGTCAGCTATAAGATTTAGAGACCCACCACATAAATAAGTTTCACCTTTTACCCACGGAAATTTTTCGGGAAATACATCTTTAAGTCTATTTTTGAGTGTAAGCTCATTATCGCAGTTAATAGCAATGTACGTATCTTGTACCTCACTTTTAAATGTGTTAATAAATGTATCTGTCTTGTTAGATGTTTCAGCACTACTGAAGATCCTAGCGAGCACATCTACTTTATTACAAATATCAGAATCAACTAACTTGAACGAAATATCAGTAGTCTTTGTCTCATTACTGCTAGTCATTTTATTTGGGGTTATTATTAGTTCAAACTTATTACTGTTAAATGTAACACTTGTTTTCAATTTTTTTGAAAATACATTTGTAACACAATTAACTAAACACAAAACTTTAAAAAAACATACTATAATATGTATGTATTACACACTACTATATTTAGTATCAGATACACTAATTAGTTTATATGGTGTTACTATTAAAATATTTGGACACATACCATTACATCACCATCTTTTAATAAGGAGTATTATATTTACACTTTTATCAACTGTATCACTGTTAAAAGTCCCTAGTATAACATGGGAAACATTTGGTTTGTCTATTGCTAATTTGACTAGTATATTAGGTATGTATATTGGATTTAAAAATCTGGACATTGGAGTGGCAAACTCCTTATTTTTTACATGGCCTATACTCTACTATCTAATAACCATACCAACTCTTAAAACACACACATTTAACTCTAAACAATTCGCTATTTTAATAGTATTACTTATAGCATCTATTATGGTCCTTGGTAAAAAAGGGGTTAGTAATAGTAATAGTAATAGTAATAGTGATACTAATATGTTTATAGGTATATTTGGTATTATACTAGCTATACTAACTCATATTTTTATTATAATATATTACAAAATAGATGTGACTCAAAATATACATAAATATCTACAAAATCAATATTTTATTATGTTAATAGTGATGGTTATATATACACTATATAATCTTGGTAAGACTGTTACATTTATAGAAAACAATGTATCTAACTATTTGTGGATAATGTTATTTAATATTGTAGCAGGATATTTGGCTTTCTATTTAAATTTCTATAGTGTTGGACATATTAGTAATTATGCACTTAGTATGACTACTTTTTTGACAATAGTAATATCCTTTTTATTTGGATCTATATTTTTGGGCGAAAAAACATCTATAATACAATGGGTTGGAATTCTAATTATTAGCTTTTTAAATATAAAAAGCTTGGGATAGTTTGTTTTTTTTTGTTAAATATCTGGTGAGGCTTTTTCAATTTTAAAATAGGATTGTTTTTAAAACAATAAAAAATGTAAATAGTAGAGATGTGTGTTTTATAGTTTTTATTCTTTTTCTTTTTCTTCCACACCAAAACCACCAAATAGGGTTGTAAGATCTTTCATGACTTTTGGGTTCATGCGTTTTTTTACTGGTTCTGGATCGGGAAAAATCTCTGGTGTTTTTTTAGTAGGAAGAGTACTATCATCTGCTAATAGTACTTCCTCAATATTTCCACGTTTTCTGGTTGCTACCGCCTTTGTATCATCAACCATTGGGCGAATACTACTCTCCCTACGCTTCTCAATAAGCTGATTTAGAATAACCAACCCTTTCTCTGATAGAGCAGTGTAGTCTCCCAATATAGAATTTCTATGGATTTTACACATACCACTTTTATCAGTTGTTTTGGATGTGCATCTCTTAAGACTAACCTCATCATCAGCCAACTGTTGACATACACCTCTACATGTTGGATGTGCGTTATCCATCACAAGTTTGATAATCATATCAATATTAACAGCCAACTGATCTTCCGTTTGAATATCCTTGACCAATGGAAACAATTGATAGACCAAATCTGGAACAATAGAAGCCATGTATAAATATGTATATATGAATACTATTTAGTTGATTTTTTTACAATAATACTTTTATCAACTAAATACCTATCAATTTTTTTTAGGGTATTACTAGCATCCTACTTAACAATTAGCCAACGAAAAATAAGCACGTTTATAATATTATTTTCGATGGTGTAACCACAAATTTAAGATTTTATATAAAATATATAATGTCATATAAAAAACTGGGCACAATTGTGCCCAGTTCGTCGGCTACTCATTAAACCATATTTTGTATTAAACTAATACATTTGCGGTGTTATTACTAAACAAAAAATAGTATTATAAATGTGTTTACTCTTCATCACCTACTCATTAAGAAACATACGTTCTTTAGGAACTTTGATGAATGAATCATCATCATAACTATTGATAGTTTCACGGTTAGTGTTGATATAGAGATCATTTCCATCAATGTAATTAGAAGGTGGTTTCATGCCAACATACTTAATGATCTTAAAATGTGGAGGGTATAGTCCTGTGGCATAATCATATTTTTTCCAAATAGTCAACCACTGCTTGGGCATATTTTTCTTCAATGTATCCAAATTGTTGTACAATCCATATGCTTCACCATAATGGAGATCATACAATAGGTATAATGTTCTATATTTGGCATTTCTTTGAGAAATAGCACGCAATTGTGCTTGTCTATTTGAATTTTCACGCTCAATAGTCATAGCTCTAAACTGACTTCTAGTAGTTACCATATTGTTTTTATTTTACTGTCCGAAAAAAATTTCTTATAGTATTTTACTATCAATTTTTTTAGGAAAAACCAGGTTTTTCTCTCAATATTGGACTGATCTAGGCCTTTACAAATTTCTCAGTTGGTTTTTAATATTTACATTTTACCATCATAAAATAATATCTACTTTTTATTTTATGGTGTTAATTTACTATTTATAGAAATCAACTGAGAAATTTGCAAAGCCTTAGACTGATCTATATTATCTATAGTTTAGTGTTAATATCTAGTTTGTAAATTACTGAATCAAGTAGATATATCAAGAAGCTGTACATACAATTTAAAATATATGATTTAAATAATGCCTATCACTCGAAAACCGGGAGTTTTCCCAATTTATATAATTTATCTAAAATTTATACACTGTATACTATGTATATATTTTACATAGTATTACTATTTAATGAGTAAACGCCGACCTGTTCCCAATTGGGAACAGTAATTATTGATGCGGTGTAGACTAAAAATATAAAATAAATAGTATGGTAACATGTGAAACCATAATATTTTGTTCCCAATTGGGAACAAAATAGCCGGCGTTTACTCATTAAAGTTGTCCGAGTGATAGCCGATAAATTAACATTCTGTGTGGTAATATAAATATACAATTTTTATGAAGATAGTATGATACCGGTAACACCCAAACCTAAAAGTCCACACCATGTTAAGATAAGTTACTAGCACCATAAATATTATTATCCGTTTAATTTATTTTTATTGCTAAAAAATACACCAGCATCATATAAAATATTTAAACAATAAGTAGAAATATTTAAATATGGATTTCCTATCAATTGAGACAATACAAATATTAATATCTATCTATGGCATTGAAATAGGTAAAAGAGATATTAAATATAATTTTAATGGTGTGGAGTTAAAAATACAGGTGAGTAACAAAATAAATGAACAATGTTTGATTGATAGTATAGTACAACTATCAAGTGTAAATATCGGTACCACAACACTATAGTTACTTATTTATAAAATCCTCTAACATTAGGCCTTTACAAATTTCTCAGTTGAGTTTTAATATTTTGGTTTTACTATCATAAAATAATATTTAGTTTTTATTTTATGGTGTTGATTTATAATTCCTACAAACTAACTGAGAAATATGTAAAGCCTTATCTAACATAAAATTATATAAAAAATATACACAAAAACATTCTAATATGTATGAGTTAATAACTAATATATTCCAAATACTGTTTGTTATTAATGGTTTTATATGGAATGATTGTGAAAAATATGATAAATATAGGTTTTTAGTTGCACAGCTAATATTTATTCTGGTACTAATATATATCAATGTATTAAATTTATGTGAAATTTTGAGTAGTTTTATGTTATTTACATTGGTGGGGGTGTTAATAAAAATATTAACTTAGTATCACTAATATTGCTATTACATAGGTAAGTACATTCCAGTATTTGTAGTGTCAAATTCCACATCCAACTTGTAATTTTCTCTAATAAAATTAAGAAGTTCTGTGTATGCTTTTAGTGAGTTGAAATACTTGTTAAACATTAGAAATCTAATTAGTTCTACAGTATATTCCTTGGTATTTTCATAGTTCTCCACAATTTTTTCCAGTTTTTCATCAGGATTGATGGATGGAGCTCCTATTACCATTACTACCTTTTCAGTGGTAAATCCACCACAATGTCCACCAAAACCAAACAAATTTTCAAATTCCCATTGGTGGTATTCTTTAATAGGTTTAATGAATGAAATAGTAAAACCTGTTTCTAGCGGGGTATTCTTAAAAAGTGTAAATGCTTTATAAGTCTTATTGACTAAATATTTTGAATGTATAGTCTCAACCCAGTTATCCAATGAGATAGCAGAAACAGTTTCAGGCTTCAAATCCAGCAAATAAGCACCAGGAAGATAATACTTTTGCTTAAGAGATTTGATTTTATCAAATAGTGTAATATGTGTCATTTTATGTGTTTCTTTAACCACCATATTAAATAAAAAAACTATCAATTTTTTTCTGATAAAATACCTAACAAATTTATCAGAAAAAGTGAAAAATTGATTTGAATATTAAACATATTAAGCTATAAATTATATTTTGTGTTATGGGAAATGCTGTATTTTGCCAATGTAATACTGATCAAAATGTTATGGAACCTGCCCCAATAATAAATAAAGACATTGGTAAAATAGATATGAGATCTAATATATACAAACCTGATACACCAGCACCTCTTAAATACTATGCTACTAGTGGATTTGGAACCACCTACAAAATAAGTGAGGATCTAGCATTTAAACGTGCTATAGCACGTGAATATAGGAGAAATCGTCACTAGAAAAATACAATTTCTTTTTTTTTATAGAAATTCAAAAGTAAAAGTAAAAGTAAAAATAAAAGTAAAAAGAAAAATAAAAAGACGTTTAAATTATAATATAAAGTAAAATAGATGGGCAATTGCCATACAAATAGTGAAAAGGATTTAGAACCACCATCTAAATCTAAATATATAAATACATTACCTGTTATAAAGGAACATAAAAAATATACACATTCTAGTATTAAAAAATGCAAAAAATGTACTGGAATTAAATTTACTCAATCTACTAAGTTTAATAATCGTAAATGATCCTCCAATTCATGATAATCAATATGTGGTACGTGATTATATATTGATTTACCATAGCAATTTATACTATCTATTTCATTATTACTAATTAGAACACTACTTTGATAGTTGTTATATACCCAGTTAAATACTATAGAACTATCATTATCACTACTAATCTGACATGTAAAACCATATTTTTTAAGAAAACCCAAATATTTTGAAGACACATTGTACATATCATAAATTTCCACCACTTTTTCTAACCATTTTGAAAAATCTGGCAAATCAAAATTGTAACCTGGTTTAAAACAATAACACAATCCCATTATGTCTGGACAATTTACTAGAATATTACCCACTGGTATGTTATTTTCTATTATAATAGTATCACATTTATTCATAACAATACATAGATAACTATAGTTGGCTATTATATTTTTAACAGTATTATATTGATCCAATATAGTAATAGGATTATCAATAGATAATAGACATTTATGATGAATATATTTTAAAATATCTAAAATATCAGAATTAAACATATTGGTGGGTAAATCAAACTTCACTATAATATCACCATTCTTATATAGAAAACCCGTATCTGACACCGATATATAGTTACATAATAGTCTATTATTAATTAAAACACTTATTATATCATTGTCATTTGGGCTATCATTATTATATCTAGTTGTTAGCATACTTTTATATATTTTAGTTATATAAAATCTAATTCTGGTTTGTTATTATATTGTGTGTTTGTTACTGATACTTATCAAAAATAGAAGATAGGTAACAATAAACATCTGAATGTTAGATATAATGAATGATATACCTAAAATAATCCACCAGATTTGGATTGGGCCAATGAAAATTCCATCTATTTTTTTAGAATACGCTAAACGGACTTAGGCTTCTCCATTCACCGTAGTTTTACGTTTTTTACCAAAATAAAATTCGCAATAAGTTAATAATTTGTTACAGTAATTAGGTAACATACTGAGATTTTATACCATTTTTAGAATTTAGTAACCTATCAAATTTGCGGTGGATGGAGAAGCCTAGTTAAACGGACTAAAGTTTTACATAATGGTTGGTCCTATATACTGTGGAATGATAACTCTATAGAAAAATTACTAGAAAAAAATGGAGATTGGATAAAAAAATATAGGTCAGCTAAATATTTACATCAACGAGTAGACTATGCTAAACTTATAATATTATATACTCATGGTGGTATATGTATTGACATGGACGCCTATACCCATCAATCACTTGATGGTTTATTTTTAAAATATAAAGACTATGATTTTATAGTATCGTATTTAAAAAATGTGAGAGCTATTGGTAATTTAGCAGTATGTGGAAAGACTACTAGGTGTATTAATAATGGAAATTGTATAGCAAAACCTGGATCTGATATATTGCGTTATTTAATAAAAAATATTGATATGAATTGTAGTCAATATTTTCAGTTTCAGTGTATAAAAAATAGTACTGGACCATATTATTTTAACACATTGATAGATAAATATAAAAAATACCACAACATTAGTAAAATAAAGATAGTGGAAGATACAGTATTGGAACCATGTATATTAGATGAGTGTAATATTACACCTGATACATATATAATACATCACCATGCTAATACATGGATTAATCCCATATTCAGGCCATTCATAACAATTTATTTAAAATATAGTTCATTATATAGTTCATTATATAGTTATGTGGTGTTATTTTTATTATTAGTAATAATTTATAAAAAAATATTTACATAGAAATTTCTAATGGAAAATCTAGGTTTAATGTTGGTTCCATCATTTCTACTATTATAGTAAAATCAGTTGTATCTGTATTTGTTTTTTTATTCTCATCTTTAACATCAACTTCACTTATTGCCGGATATAACAAATCTAAATACTCTTTTTCAGTTTTAAATCTATATGGATTTGAATTACATAGTAGTACCCATGTAACAGCTCCTGGATGTTTATATAGATCAGATGTTATTCTAGGAAAAGTTATAATATGAGATGGCTGCAAATCCACAATCTTACTCATAAAATCCACTGCGTCCACAAATTGCTGCTCATCACTTATAATACTATGATGAATATAACCATCATAATTTGGCAATCTTGATACCATCCGCGCAAATCCATCTGGGTGTCCAGGTTCTTCCAACAGAATAACTAAGGCATAATAACTGGTATCTACAGTACTAGGTATTTTAACAGTATACAGTTCCGCTATCTGGTCTAAAGAACGTCTCCATATTGTAAACTTGTTTGGGAAGATTTTGGAGGAAATGCTGGCAATTCTATCTTTAAAACATGGCATAGTTTTTTTTTATAGTTTTTTTTTATAGTTTTTTTTATAGTTTTCTTGCTAGTTTTTAAAGTGGAAATTTTTCAACCCATCAAATTTTTTCTATTCTTTCATTTAAAATTCACTAATTAATTTTTCATGACCTTTTAGTTCTGGCATTATATCAAAAAGAGCACGTGGCATATAGTATGGTCGCAATGGGTCCTCTGAAATATCCACAAAATTTGACATAAACTCAGGCGTGAATTTAACACGATGGGTAAGTATGTAACGAGAAGCCTTTTCATCACTTAATTCTGCTAAATGTGATTGATCGTCATACATTTCTACTAATTCTGGTAAGTCCACCAACTTTTCTAAGTGATGTGTTAGTTTTTCTAATTTATCATCCAAATTAGTTACTTCTATATTAGTTTTCTCATAAAAAACATAAACTATATGGATAAAAATAAATTCTATTTGTTTGGCAAAGTTTTCAGTATATCTATCACAATGAACCAAACGTATTAGTAATGGGTGAAATAATCGGCATATATTATCATATTCATGATTTTTTGCCATATCATAAGTATTTCTTAGGTTAAAATACATTTTGATTTCTGGAAAACGTACTAATATCTGATAGGCTAATCTTGGAAATTCACGTTTAATGGCTAACATAGCAAGTGATAGATCTGTTTTACATTGATATTTTTCCAAGTCAAATATTGTTTCAACTGTGGCGTAAAACTGTTCGTCTGGCATGTCACTTATTTTATTTTCAGCTATTAATATTTTTTTAAGCATTGGATAGTCATTAACATAGATATTTTCCACGTTTTCAACATGTTTTAAAACTTTAAGACAAAATTCCTCATCTAATTTTTGTATTGAATGAACAAGTAAACCCTCTATATTAGTAATATCATCTGGCAAAACTATATTATTTTCACTTAAACATTTTAGCAAATCAGCTGGTATTTTTTCAAGAATGGCCATTATATTGTTTACAAATTTTTAAAAATGGCTAAAGTATAATTCAAAAATGGAACTTCTAGAATTAGACAAAATAAAAGATAACTATGTATTAATATATAACACCAAACCAATTATCTATTTTGTAAAAAGTGGTATCACATTTAAAAAAATAGATAATACACTCCATATTAACGGCAAATCAATTGAATATGGAGATAATATATCCTATATACTAACACAAACAAATAATAATATAGCCATAAGTTTTGGTAATTCAATATCATCACCTACACAACAAGTATTATTAAAAATGGGTGTTAAGTTACGATTTTTTTGGGAAAAATTATTTGAGAATTAGTTAGTGCGTTGATATACCACTATAAACCAAAAAGTGGACATAAGCCATTTTATTATTTTTACCTATTTATCTATTTATTTTATGATGTAAAGAGAAAACATGAAATAAATAGAAAATATTTATTCTTACTTTCCAAATATTTAACTGATTAGCCACATATAGGACATCTATCATTGTATTCAAACCAATTTCCTAAACATTTAGTATGAAAGTTATGAGTACACGTAGATAATACAATAGTATCTGTACTACACACATCGTCACAAACACTACACGCCACATTTGGTATACTATCATGATGTGTAATAACTTTCTTAGTTGAATATAAACCTATTTTAAAGTGTCTCATACCTATAATATATGTTGTATTTAGATATGATTGCATCATACTAAATACATCATATTTAGTACTAATATAGTTACATACATTAGTACCAGCAAAACCTAACAATATACATATGGAGCTACAAATCATATTATATTGAATAACATTGTATAGTGTTTTCATATTATGTCTATCTTTAAGATAACTACCACCTATAAAATTAAGTATTGTAAATGCTGCAGTCTTGCTTATAAAATTTCTATTTTTATGTATATTAATCTGCGCAAATATAGTAAACATTAAGGTAGATAAGCCAGTTGTTATATTTATACTTTTGTTTTTTATTATGTCTCCAATTAGCATCCCATTTATAAGACCACTTGAAAAAGTAATAATAGGTGTGTAATAATTAACTATATATTGTGGATAGAATGGTATGTAACTATTAATATTCGATAATGTTGGATTGAATAAAATGGACATCAGTGTTAACATTATTAATATAACAGTCATTATTTTGTATTAATTTCAAATTTTATTTTTAAAAACACACACACACACTACAGTATAAACTTGCTAATACCAACAGTAAATTAATATCATAATAGTGTTATAACAGTAATTTATAACATCGTACTAAGTGCTGATTTAAAAATCTATAATTACTATTTAGTGTTGCTATTAGCAAGTTTATACTGTATGTGATGCTATTTAGGTTATTGCTAGATAAAAAAAATAATAAAAATTATTCTATATTTTTTCTACAATATGGGCAATTTTTATGAATGCTTATCCATGGATCGACACAATTTGTGTGGAAACAGTGCCCACAATCAAGTAAAACACGATACAATTGTTTTTCAGTATCTAGCGTTTCATAGCAGATACTACATGTATCTGTGGTAAAATATGCGTGTGAACACTTATTCAAATGACTATACACTGGCAATATTTTATTATCATTGCGTCTTAAATATTTATTAATGAGGTAACCAACATCATAACCAAATATATTACATACTATATTAGTCCGCCCGTTATTAAAATCATTCTTAATTTTTTGGATAAATTTAATAGCTATAACATGTCTATTAAAATGATTACCAAATAGATTATAATATATTGGAGTTAGTGTTAATGTATATATTGCTAGTTTAGTCAACATTGCCATAAGTTTAAATTGATAGTAACGTAAATAATAGTTTAACAGTTTACTATGAATTTTGTTTGATGTAGTAAAACTCATATACATTTCACTGTTTACTATGTTAGTAAATATGCTGGTATGAAACACATGTTTATCTAAATAATTATTAACTATATATTTATATGTTATAGGTATAACATATTTAGTTAGTATACTTAACATACTATCCGGATTTTTATATGCCATATAAGCACACGAACATCCAGTAGTAATGTCAATTATTACGTCCAACTTGTCCATAACTTTTGGTATAATGTTGGTGTATTTATAATAGATATCTATTATATTAACGGACATTTATTATCTTAATTATTATGATATTTTTCAATTTTTAAAAAACAAATATAGCAATTATAAATATTTAATACGATTATTATCTTCTACTAATTAGTGTGTTAGCGTCGATTGTTCTCATTCTTAAATCGCATGGTGACATGAGATACTTAATATTTTTTAGACTAAGTTCTTTATCAATAGTAGAACGTGTATAGTGTCTTACAAAACTAAAATCACAAAACACAAATAGATCATTATCAGACCAACCAACGGGATATGGTACATCACTATTACCTATTGGAGACCAAAAATCTGTAATTTTAGATGGAAGGACCAAGTGTTCAACAGATGATCCAATTAGAACATATTCCGTATTACTACTGGTTACACGCTTAAATACGGTGTCAACGGTATTATAAATAGTCATTATAGTTGGATTTAATTCAATTAGAATAGTATTTCCCACAAATTTATGGTCGTCTTCGTTTGGATAGCTCTTTTTAAATGTTGGATCAATACCTAGCCATAGACAAGCAAAATCAGAACATTCAAAAATGGGCTTTCCATTACTTAGGTCATTTAAAATTTTTAGCACCTTGTTTTTAGTTGGTTTTTCTCCACTATTAGACGAAAATACTTCATATCTATCATTATCATGAATAACAATTGCTTGAAAATCCATATGTTGATAATCATTAGAATATACTTTGACACCAAAATGAGGATCTGTCATAACTATAAATGGACGTGCTCCATTATCGTGAACAGCCACTACCGACTTAATTAATTCATTACGTCTAAATAGACCAGTTCTATTCATTATTTAGATTACAAATAAGTGTGTTATTTTTGACATTTTCAATTTTTTTTAAAAAGATTGGCATTATTCTACAAGTCCTTTTTTTGTAAAATACGACGGTAAAAATTTCCAGTTACCATATAGACACTATCGTATGGTTAGAATTTCTAAGTTTATAGTATTGGATGTTTTTACCGTAGTAGTTAACAAAAATGGACTTGTATTCTTTTAATATTCTAAATATTATTTGATGTATACACTTACTCACAACATATTAACAGGTGTCAATATAAATACATCATCTCTATCATCATTTATTACACTAGTAGTACTCATATTTTTGTATGATATATCTGCCCACTTACCATCTGGTTCGATACTTTCATAGCAATTAGATTTGCTAATAGTATGTTTTTTCATATTATCTATGTAACCATACTGTCGCATGTTATGTAGTGTATAAATGTAGTTTTTAGACCATGCCATAGTAAATAGGTTAGGTGTCCAAAATTCTTCAACACGTTCAGGCAATGTAAACTTTTGTATGTTTTTACCAATGAGTATGTATTCCATATTACACAATTCAATTAAAACAGCATTTCCAAATAATTTATCATCATATGGCTCCACACCAAACCATATACGTCTAAAATTATAATAGTGATATAGTGGACTTGTATTATCTAAATATGAAAATAGTGCGTCATGCTCTTTACATCCAATTGATTTTTTCTTTCCTAACGTTTTATACTTGCCATTTTTATTAAAAATGGCCTGATAAGTCATAATTTGTTGTCCAGGTTGATCTGGAATATAGTTATTATTATAAATTTTAATACCTACATTTGTATCAGTATAGATAATAAATGGTTGGAGACACTCACCATCTCCATGTGTAGTAACTGCTACAGTTGGTAAGTTATATTTGTAATACAACATATTTATACTATTAGTTATTTTTATTTTTACGTATATTAATAATGATAGACTAATACTTATTAATAAACATAGTGCCTATCCAGCGGCTAAAATGTTGTAAATATTTTTATTATTTATAATGTTACGGTAATAAATGGTAAAAATGTGATGTAGACCAAATAATATTTCGCAAAATGCGAAATCCGCTGGATAGCCAATAATTTTATAGTATTAACCTTATGCCTATACTCGAAAACCAGGAGTTTCCCGAATTTATCTAAAATTTATCTAAAATTTATCTAAAATTTATCTAAAATTTATACACTGTATACTATGTATATATTTTACATAGTATTACTATTTAAAGTTGTCCGAGTGATAGCCGCTCAATGATAATTCTGAAGAATGTTCGTCCAAAGTGTAAACACAAACATTATTTTCACCATAAATTTTCAACCTTTCATTCAAACTTATACATATTATAGTAGTCATACTTATCTATATCTATTCGCTATCAGTATTATACTGGGCATTTTTCAAATTCTTTTGAGAAATAATATTTAATACATCATCAGTAATACTAACATTAACACTATTCCTATCCAGAGTTTTTAAGATTACTATAGTGTGTGGTGATAAAATATTATTAAATATAGGTGATATTATTTTTTGTAATTTTGGGCAATATCTTATAACTAGGTTTACCAGTGTTATAATATGTGAATTTTTAAATACAGTGGCATCAATGTACTTAAATTCTAACGTCTCTAAATTGTAGCATGTATTTATCCATCTAAATTGTGTATTTTGTATTGGCCCATCTATTATTAAATGTTTAATATTTTTATAGCTAATTAATGTATACATATGTCTTGTAATTAGTGTGTCTACTGTGTTAGATAATCTTCCCAAAATAGTACTACTATAACAATACTCTGGTATACCTGTTACCTCTAATATTTTGGTATGTATATTATTAGTTACGTATCGTCTTGCTAATACTATTGTATTATGACTGTTTGTATAATTAATACTATGTATTTTGGTATTCTCAGAGTTAAATACATCTATAAAATATGTATTATCTGTCATATCAAAATGCATTTTTGTTTTAGACATTTAATTAGATATTATTGTTAATAGTTTTTATTTTAGATTAAAAATATAAAAAGTATGACTAGCAATAATAAACAGAATATTTATCAAGTATAAATAGATATTTATCTATTTATTTAGTGGTCTATTTTAATAACATAAAATAAATAGATAAACATGTCAAAATAATAATTTAGGTAATACCCATATTTTACTTTATACTGGCTAATAAAAAAAATATATTATGATAGTAGAACACACCAATTATCCAAGATATATTATTTAAATAGTTCTCCACGACAAAATGGACAGTTAGTCTTTTTACTATTGATGTGATTACATAGACAACTATCACAAATACTATGTTTACATGGCAACTGTCGTTCCGTTAATCTATCATAACAAATTCCACATTCACATGGATTATGGTCTGGTGAAAACTTTTGAACCAAAATTAATGAATACTCTGTAATTAGTGTGTCAATCAAAAGCTGGAAAAACTCAACAGCATCTCTAATTATAGTTTCATTAGTATCAGGTGTGTTTAACAATTTTCCAATATATTTTTTAGCATTACTAATAATAATACCAATATTATTATCCATTCGTTGTTTGCTTTTGTAATCTAAATTATTATAGATAACATAATAACTACTATTCGTAAAAGCAACATATGTTATATCAGCCATATGGTTATTTTTGTTCCATAATAACATATTGTAGGTCTATCAATTTTTTTAAATCATAAACCCACAACATTTGATTTATATTCTAGATTATTAGTTCGGTGTACTGTACAATATTTTAACTGGTTGGATTAGCTTTATCAAATCGCCTCTGCACTTTATAAACATTTGAAAAATATTCATCCACATCGGGAATAATTTTGCTATAGTCTTTATATAGAATACTATATCTATAATTATGATCTTTCAAAACTTCTATAGCAGCTATCTCTGTATCACTTATTATATCAAGTACATTTATTCTTTCAGTCAAATTAGTTTTGTTACCAAAAGCACGTGACATAGATGTGTCTATACGATAAATAGTATTACCCTCACCATAATTACATGTAGCATTTATGATAGGCCATGTTGTGTGACCTACTATTAGTTTTAATTTTGGTAGTTGTAATCTGTCGCGTAAATCTTTAAAGTTTTTACATACATTGCCATCCACTGGCTCGTGAAAATTTATAGAACTTGAACGATCCCATAATATTCCATCTGGATCATTCAAGTGTCTAGTAAAAACAGAAAGTATACCATATCTAAGCTCACCCTTAAAATATTTTGATAATACAATATTCAGACCACTTAGAGAGACAATGCTTTTTATATTATATATATTAAATCCACCATGACAAAATAAATAATCATTTACTAACACACCAATTTTATATATACATGCCAACTTTAATGCTAATGGACTACCTGGCGATAACCATCTTAATCTATCATTATCATAAAATGTGTGTGTAGTATCACTTACATAATTAGTACCTGTTCCATTAACAGCCATCCACTCATGATTTCCTAAACAGAGTATAATTTTACCATGTTGTCTAACAGCTTGTTCATTTAAATTTGTAAGATACTCCAAAATATGTAATTCTATGTTTGTAGGTGGGGATGACCGATTAAATATATCAACACCAACACGTTTATCATCAAAAATATCACCTGTTTGGACCAATATAGTATTACAGCCTATCCAATTACCATCATCATCTATTAATGCCGCAGCATATAGAGCATATACCAGTGCTTCAAAATCTCCATGTATATCACCAATGGCTACAATTCTACCAGTTGTAGAAATAACAGTATCATGATTTAAACATTTTAGGTTATCTACCACGTCTCCAATCTTTTTATTATTTAGTGGTCTGAATTTAGGTTGGTTAGATAGTTTAGAAAGTGATCCATTTTTTTCTGTAAAATGAGAATTAGATTTGTTATTTACACTTTCTGGTAATAAAGATATTTTAGCTTTATATTTTGGTAATGGTTCATCAATTGGATATGATTTTAGAGATACACGCACAGATGAAGACACTAATGGCTCTGGTAAAAGTGGAACACCAATAGTTCCTCTTTTAGCAGTACTAATTAGTTCACGCACTATATCACTTGTATATAATGTATTGGTGTCTGGATTTATTTTAAAAACACATTTATTAGTGTTGGTATTATATTCACAATATTGTGTATTACTATTAAATCCTAGTTTGCATTTACCACTGTCCACTTGAAAACCACATATTTCATCACTGACATCTTTTTGTGCCATATATATTACATACTTTTAAAATATTTGGTTTTAAAATTTAAAAACTAAAATATATAAACATTTATGACGACAGATTGTAAAATTTGTGGTGGAAATATTTTGGACACAACATATGAACGAATACTAAGATGTGGACATAAATTTCATGTGGGATGCTTTTACGCAAATAATAAAAAGTGTCCATTATGTAATGACATAGACCATTTAACTGGTAAACTAACTAATTTGTGTATGTAACATACTTATGTATAGCTTTATCGAGATAGAAATATTCATTTTCTCTAACATGTAGTGGAATAATTTCTAAAGTCTTAATATACTCCCACATATCTCTAACAACCACTGGAAAAGATAATTCATCTCGTGTACTATATTTATTACATAGATATAGCCAATATTGACAGACCACTTTAACTATAAAACTAGGTTTAGTAATAATAACCCCACCATTTGCCAGAAAATTAGGATTAGTATTCTGTAAATCTGTTTCTATTATTTGCTTAACAATAATATCACTTTCTCTATCAATCATCAACTGTATTTTACATTCATCCATTATAGTTTTTGTGGGTTTATATATTTTGTCTTTAGATAAGCTATAGTGTTTAAATAATAGTAATTCCTTGTTACTTTTAGTGAACCTATTTATAAGATTTATACATTTATTTGTAGGCACTATATTTGGATCTAAGTAAACACATATATTATCTGGAAAAAAAGTCCATGGATATAGTTTGTACCATTTCATAATTCTCTTGTAATATATGTAGTCATTTTCATGTTCATTAACTGGACAACTTACTAAAATTACATTCCATCCCTCATTTTCTAAAGCTGGTTTTAGTGAAACTATATTGGTTATAATATAAAATTTGACACCCTTTCTATAAAAAGATAAAGTATTAGGTCTAAAGCTTGGAAATAAATTATAAACCTGGTCTTGTCTATATAATAAAACAGTATAAAAAATAATAGATGATATCTGGTTTACCTCCATGTATATTTAAATATGACAGTTTAAATATACTTTAAACTTTTTGTTTGTACTTTTAATTTTAAAAACTATATTCTAAATATATGGAAATTTTTGCAACTATTTCCCAAGAGTTAAACAAGTATCCATACTATTTTAGTATTATTTATAGCGCACATAATATTAATATGTGCGCGTATGCTAAGAGTTTACGTACTATTGCGAAATATGTACATAAATTGGATTTACCAAATATAGATGATAGATTAACAGGTGATTATGTACATTATTTTAATGATACAGATCTAATAGTAATAAATAAATTATCGCATTCTACTACAGATGAAATTGAAGAATTATTAACTGAAACATACGAACCTAACATTAAAGTTAAGCTATGTGTAATTCGCATGCTGGATGATGATATATTAGATTTTCCATATATAGTTACTCGTTCATTATATTACACAACTGATAAAAAAATAAAATGTCATGAAAATGTTCTTGGTCGTGAGTTAGAATTTGCTAACTTTGATAATGCTTATACATTTTTTAAAGACGAAATGGTAAATCTGGCAGAAATAAATAAAAACACATCATGTATATATTCATGCATAACTACTTTTAGACAAAATAAACTACCAGTTGTGGAAGTATTAGCTAATAACGTTTAATACATTAAATGCTTATCCATCAGATAAAATATAGTAAATATTCTTATTATTTATAATACACTATAAAGCAAAAAGTAGGCATTACCCAAATTATTATTTTTATCTATTTATTTTCTACTGTTAACATAGACCATAAAATAAATAGATAAATATCTATTTTTACTTGATAAATATTTCGCTTACTAGCCGTAATGTTACTATAACAACTAATTAAAATATAATATAGACCATTACAAGTAGACTTTTTTGTT
>Ga0315902_10003808_pt1 | contig 22281 bp, 21 predicted proteins | sample LakEriMetagenome_9_FD_203523 | JGI IMG/M metagenome (GOLD analysis project Ga0315902, IMG submission 203523) | Freshwater fungal communities from buoy surface, Lake Erie, Ohio, United States - Buoy 12 MA117 | ecosystem: Environmental > Aquatic > Freshwater > Lake > Lake biofilm | place: USA... | reverse complement strand
GAAGCGGACCACGACCGCATCCTGCAGGGGCAGCAGATAGACGACCTGGCCGCCATGGCCCAGGAAATAGGCAAAGGGTCCGTCGAGGACCTCGCCGGGACGGTCGAGCACATCGTGCCGGATCTGATCGCCATAGACGCCCTGCCGGCGGGCCTCTGCGTCAAGTTCGGGCAGGACGACGTCGCGCCACAGGGCTTCGGGAAGGAAAGGCGAGCCGGGCGAGCCATTGTCGAGAAGGAACCGGCCCACCCGGACCCAGTCGAGCGGACGGGCATAGAGGCAGCAATAGGCAGACACCCCATCGCCGGCCGGATAGCGCCGCCAGTACGCCTCTGCGGCGCCTGCCGGCTTCCAGATCAGCGCGGACAGGATGTCCGGCAGGGGCCGGCCATGGACCCGCTCGAGCACCAGACCCAGAAGGGCGGTTTTGGCGCTCTGGTCGTGGAACCGTCCGCGCAGGTCCTTGTCCACGCGCAGGTCCTGCATGACCGCCTGGACCCCGTAGGAATGGATGCGCGCCAGCGGGCCGAAGGGCGAAAAGCCCGCATCGTCCAGCATCGTGTCATCCGTCTTGGGCGGCTCGGGTGCCATGACAAGGCCGCTGGTCATGGTAAGAGCTTCACCTATTGTGATGTCCGGCGCTTCGGGTCCGATGATCTGCCGCAGGGACAGGTCGAGCCCTTCGATGCGGCCATCGGCCAACGCGCGCAGGACAAGCGCGCCGACCAGGCTCTTGACCAGGGAACAGGAGTTCAGCCGCGTGTCGCGGTCGATGGCGCCTCCGCAGGCTTCGGTCCGAAGCACGCCCGCCTGACCGACCGGAAGCGCGCGTCCTGTGCCCTCTTCGAAGCGGGTGCGGGCCGGTGCCGGCAGGTCAGCCCCGGAGACGGATGACAGGCGCATGGCGCGGGACCTGCGTGACCGCTTGCCCCTCTCCCGCCGGACCATTATCCCTGCGCGGGATCACCACGAGCGGGAGGAACGCCTGTGCCCAGCCAGCGCTTCGACAAGTCGAAACTGCCAAGCCGCCATGTCACCGAAGGCCCGGCCCGGGCGCCGCATCGCAGCTATTTTTATGCGATGGGCATCACCGAGGAAGAGATTCACCAGCCCTGGGTCGGGGTGGCCACCTGCTGGAACGAGGCGGCGCCCTGCAACATCGCGCTGAACCGTCAGGCCCAGGTCGTCAAGCACGGGGTCAAGAAGGGCGGCGGCACGCCGCGCGAATTCACCACGATCACCGTGACCGATGGCATTGCCATGGGCCACGAGGGGATGCGCTCCTCGCTCGCCAGCCGCGATGCCATTGCCGATACGGTCGAACTGACCATGCGCGGCCATTGCTATGATGCGCTCGTCGGGCTGGCGGGGTGCGACAAGTCGCTGCCGGGCATGATGATGGCGATGGTCCGGCTCAACGTGCCCTCGGTCTTCATCTATGGCGGCTCGATCCTGCCCGGCCGCTACGAAGGCCGCGACGTGACCGTGCAGGACGTGTTCGAGGCGGTGGGCAAGCATCAGGCCGGCAATTTCTCGGATGCCGAGCTTGCCATCCTCGAACGCGTGGCCTGTCCTTCGGCGGGGGCCTGCGGGGCGCAGTATACCGCCAACACCATGGCCTGCGTTTCGGAGGCGATCGGGCTTGCCCTGCTCAACTCCTCGGGCGCGCCCGCACCCTACGAATCGCGCGACCAGTTCTGCGAAGCCTCGGGCGTGGCCGTGATGCGGCTGATCGAGAAGAACATCCGCGCCCGCGACATCGTCACGCGCAAGGCGCTCGAGAATGCCGCGCGGGTGGTGGGCTGCACGGGCGGGTCGACCAATGCCGCGCTGCACCTGCCCGCCATCGCCAACGAGGCCGGGATCGATTTCGACCTGTTCGACGTGGCCGAGATCATGAAGGACACGCCCTATTTCGTCGATCTCCGCCCCGGCGGGAAATACGTCGCCAAGGACCTGTACGAGGTGGGCGGCGTCCCCGTGGTGATGAAGGAGCTGCAGAAGCGCGGCCTTTTGCACGAGGATTGCATGACCGCCTCGGGCCGGACGCTGGGCGAGGAACTCGACGACATCCGCGGCGCGGCGGACGGGCGCGTCATCCACCCGGTCGCCACGCCGATCACCGCGACCGGCGGGGTCGTGGGGCTGAAGGGCAACCTTGCCCCCGATGGTGCCATCGTGAAGGTCGCCGGCATGACGCCCGAGGAGCAGGTCTTCACCGGCCCCGCCCGGGTGTTCGAGTCCGAGGAAGAGGCCTTTGCCGCCGTCAAGGCGCGCGCCTACAAGGCCGGCGAGGTCATCGTGATCCGCAACGAAGGCCCCGCAGGCGGCCCCGGCATGCGCGAGATGCTGGCCACCACGGCGGCCCTTTCGGGCCAGGGCGCGGGCAAGAAGGTCGCGCTGATCACCGACGGGCGCTTTTCGGGCGCGACGCGCGGCTTCTGCGTCGGCCATGTCGGGCCCGAGGCGGCGCATGGCGGGCCGATCGCGCTTCTGCGCGACGGCGACATGATCACCATCGATGCGATCCGGGGCATCCTCGCGGTCGACCTGAGCGAGGCCGAACTGGCCGCGCGCAAGGCCGCCTGGCCGGGGCCGCGCAAGACCCAGTACACCTCGGGTGCCGTGTGGAAATTCGCCGCGATGTGCGGGGGGGCGCGCTGGGGTGCGGTCACCCATCCGGGTGCGAAGGGTGAAAGCCACGTCTACATGGACCAGTAGACCATGCGTCTGACCGCGCTTGCGGTTGTCCTCGTGGGCCTCGCGGCCTGCGAAGCGGGCCTGCCGGGCGGCGGCACGCGCAGTCTGGGGCTGTATGACGGATCGGTCAGGGTCGCGGGGCCCGAAGGCTACTGCGTCGATCCTCTGGCCAGCCGGCCGGAGGCGGGTTTTGCGGTGCTCGGGGCCTGCGGCCTTCTGGGGGGATCAGGTGGCATGCCGGGGACGGACGGTTTCATCACCGTCCAGGCCGGCGCGGCCGGGACCGCTTCCGTCTCCGGGTCCGAAACCGATCTTGCGACCCTGCTGCGGCTTCCGATGGGGGCCGCGCTCCTGACCGATTCAGGGCGTCCGGCGACGGTTGCCGTGGGACTGGTGGAACAGTCGGCGGGGCTTGTCATCGTCCAGTTCACCGACCGCGCCCCGCCCCCGGTCGACGGTCTGGCGGCAGAGGAATGGCGTGCCTTCATGGACCTTGGCGGCAGGCTCGTGACGGTCGGCCTGCGCGGCTATGACCGTGCGCCACTGTCGGCGGCCCAGGCGCGGGGGCTGCTTTACGCCACCGTCGCCGCCCTGCGTGCCGCCAATCCGGCCGAAGCGGCACCCGGACGTTTGCAATCCGGTAACGGATCGGGGTTATGACAAACCGGCGACCGTGGGAGACTTCGGAAAAAGGGCCAACCGCAATGGATCAGCGTACCGCGCAAGGTTTGAGTGATCCGTTTGCGGAAATGTCCGCCCGCCCCCTTGGCCTTCTTGCCCGTCTGACGGGGGCCATGTCCCCGGCCCGGCCGCCGCGCGACCCTGCCGCGACGAACACGGTCGCCGTCCACCGCCTCGCGGACGGGATCGTGTCCCATCCGCCGGGAACGGACTGGGCCTGGCGACCTGACCTCTGGCAGGCCCCGTTTCCGCCGGGTCTCTTGCCCCGGGTTGCCGACCGGACCCGGCTTGACCCGCAGGTCACGCTCTATCACGACAGCCTGCAGGGCGACGTTTCGGTCGCGCAGGGCAGGACGGCCGGGAATGACACCCCGGCGGGCTTCTCCCTCACGCTCAGTGTCGAGGATTTTGCGGGCAGCTTTGTCAGCCTTGCCATCGGCCTGCCGCCGGCCGCCGCGGCGAATCTGCGCCGCCGGCACATCCTGCGCGCCAGCGTGCGGATGGAATGCGAACGGGCCTGCCGGGTCTATGCCCGGATCAACGTCCGCCACGGGCCGAACACGGAACAGATCGTCCATGAAATCTCGCCCGATGTGCCGGTGGCGGATTTCGATCTCTGCCTTACCGAGCTTGACGAACGGCGGGTCAACGACCTTTGGCTTGATCTTATCGCCGACCGTCCGGACACGAACCGGATCGTCTTTGCCGATGTGGTGCTGGCCCGCTTTCCGCACGGGGGATTCTGAACCCCGGCCGACGGCGGCGCGGCGCCCCGTTGCAGCGCACCGCGCAGCATGGCAACCTTGTCCCATGGCAACAGGGTAAGGGACCGGCGATGAACATAGACCTGCTCAGGCGGCTTTGCGAAACCCCCGGCGTGCCGGGCCACGAACACCGCGTCCGTGCCCTGATCGAGGCGGAAATCCAGGGTCTTTTCGACGAGGTGCGCACCGATCCGATGGGCTCGCTCCTCTGCCGCCGCGATGCGAAGGGGAAAAAGGCCAAGGGCGCCCCGCGCATCATGCTGCTCTGCCATATGGACGAGATCGGCTTTCTGGTCAGCCACATCACCGACAAGGGCTTTCTCTACCTCCAGCCCGTCGGCGGCTTTGACCCGCGCAACCTCTTTTCGCGCCGGGTCCGTGTCGCCACTGCCGAGGGCGACCTGCCCGGCGTGATGAACCCCGGCGGCAAGCCCGTGCATATCTCGAGCCCCGAGGACCGCAAGAAGGTGCCCGAGGTGGGCGAATTCTTTGTCGACCTCGGCCTCGGGCCGCGCGCAAAGGAGATTGTCCGCGTCGGCGACATGGTGACGATGGACGAGCCCTTCCTCGAAATGGGCGACAAGATCGTGTCCAAGGCGCTTGACAACCGCATTGCCTGCTGGCTCGGGATCGAGGCGATCCGCGGCCTTGCCGGCAAGGCCGGCCGGGGCGCGGAAATCCACGTCGCCTTTACCAGCCAGGAGGAGGTCGGCCTGCGCGGCGCGCGCACCTCGGCCTATGCGATCCGGCCCGATATCGGGCTTGGCATCGATGTCACGCTGGCCTGCGACACGCCGGGCGTGCCCGACCAGGACCGCACCACCGAACAGGGCAAGGGCTTTGGCCTGCACATCCGCGACGGGTCCTTCATCGCCGACAGCGCGCTGGTGGCCGAGATCGACGCGCTGGCCCGCCGCAAGGAGATCCCATTCCAGCGCACCATGCTGATGGCCGGCGGGCAGGACGGTGCGGCCGCCCAGCAGGCCGCCGCGGGCGCGCGCGCGGTCGGCATCGTGGTGGGCACGCGCTACATCCACACCGTGACCGAGATGATCGATAAGACCGACCTTCAGGCCGCCCGCGACATCCTCGTGGCCTATCTCTCCGGGTTCTGAAACGGCCCCCTCAGACGCGCCGCTTTCAGGGCGCGGCCTTGCCCGCGCCCTTGGACGCCGCCTTGGCCGCGGGCCTGGCGGTCGACTTGCGCGGAGCCGGTCCGGTGGCGCTTGCGGCCTGTTCCAGCGCCGCGATCCGGGCGCCGAGCGCGGCGTTCTCCTCGCGCGCCTTCTGCGCCATGGCACGGACCGCCTCGAATTCTTCGCGCGTCACCAGGTCGCGGTCGGCCAGCCAGCGGTCCATCAGCGACTTCATCGCGTTCTGCGCCTCGTCGCGCGCGCCCTGCGCCACGCCCATCGCATTGGTCATGAGCTGCGAGAGGTCGTCGAAAATCTTGTTGCGTGTCTGCATGGCTTTCTCCATGGGTCGTCTCTGTCGCATATGGCCCCTCCCGCCCCCCCGCACAAGCCCGGCACCGCGCGCACCACCCCTCGCGCCTGGCCCGGGCCGCGGGTGGCCCAAGCGATGACCGTGCACCCGGCCGCGCAAGGTTGACTTCGCTGGTCGCCGCGGCCAGACAAAACCCATGATCGCCTTCCCGCCCGTCACGCCCGAAGTCTTTACGGTCACGCTTTTCGGCCGGACCTTTGCGCTGCGCTGGTATGCGCTGGCCTATATCGCGGGCATCCTCATCGGATGGCGGGTCATGCTGCGGCTGATGCGGCGGCCCGCGCTCTGGCCCGGCGACAGGGCGCCCGCCACGCCAGACCAGCTTGAAGCCTTCCTGACCTGGGTCATCCTCGGCGTCATCGCGGGCGGGCGGATCGGTTATGCGCTTTTCTACCGGCCGCTGCATTTCCTGCAGAACCCGTGGGAAATCCTCGCGGTCTGGCAGGGCGGCATGTCGTTTCACGGCGGCTTTGTCGGCGTCGTCCTAGCCGTCATCCTCTTTGCCCGGCGCCATGGCATCCCGCTGTCGGGGCTGTCGGACGCGATTGCCATCGGCGCGACGCCGGCGATCTTTCTCGTCCGCATCGCCAACTTCATCAATGCCGAGCTCTGGGGTCGCCCGACCGCGCTGCCCTGGGGCATGGCCTTCCCGGGCGAGGCCGCGCAGACCTGCCCCGGCATCACCGGGGTCTGCGCCCGCCACCCCAGCCAGCTTTACGAGGCGCTGCTTGAAGGGCTGGCCCTCGGCCTGCTGCTGCTCTGGCTCGCCTACCGGCGCGGTGCGCTGAGGACACCCTGGCTTGTCTCGGGCATCTTCTTTCTGGGCTACGGGCTCGCGCGCTTTGCCGTCGAATTCGTCCGCCAGCCCGATGCGCAGTTCGTCACGCCGGACAATCCGCTTGGGCTTGCGCTGCACTGGGGCGGCTACGGGCTGACCATGGGGCAGGTCCTGACGCTGCCGATGATCCTTGCCGGGCTGGTCGCCGTGATCGCCGCCCGCCGCCGCGGCCGGGGGGCATGACGGCGCTGGCGGGCCTGATGGCCGCCCGCATCCGCGCCACCGGGCCGATCACGCTTGCCGATTACATGGCTGAGGCGCTGATGCATCCCGCGCACGGCTATTACGCGACGCGCGACCCGTTCGGCGCGGCGGGCGATTTCACCACCGCCCCCGAAATCTCCCAGATGTTCGGAGAGCTGATCGGCCTCTGCCTGGCCCAGGCCTGGCGCGATCAGGGCGCGCCGGCGCAGATCGTGCTGGCCGAGCTTGGACCGGGGCGCGGCACGCTGATGGCCGATGCGCTGCGCGCGACTGCGCGTGTGCCGGGTTTTCACGCCGCGCTCAGGCTGCATCTGGTCGAAACCTCGCCCGCCTTGCGCGCCGCGCAGGGCCGGCTGCTGCCGCAGGCGACCTGGGCCGCAGGCGTCGACGACCTGCCCGAGGGGCCGCTTTTCCTGATTGCCAACGAATTCCTCGATGCCCTGCCCGTGCGCCAGTTCGTCCGCGCGGGCGCGCTCTGGCGGGAACGCATGATCGGGCTGTCCGAGGGCCGGCTGGCCTTTGGCCTGGCCCCGCCTGCGCCGGTGGCGGCGCTGGCCCATCGCCTTGCCGATACGGCCGAAGGCGGCATCGTCGAAATCTGCCCCGCCCTGCCCGCCATCGTGGCCGAGATCGGCCGGCGCATCGCCGCCCATGGCGGGGTCGCGCTCATCATCGACTATGGCGACTGGCGGTCACGCGGGGACACGCTGCAGGCGCTGAGCCGCCACCGGGTGGCCGATCCGCTCGCCGCCCCGGGCGAGGCCGACCTGACGACGCATGTCGATTTCGAAGCCGTCGCCCGCGCCGCCGCCCCGGCCAGGGTCACGGGGATGACCCCGCAGGGCTCGTTTCTGCGCGCGCTCGGGATCGACACCCGGGCAGCGATCCTCGCCCGCGGGCTGACCGGCGCGGCGCGCGACAGCCACCTTGCCGCGCTTCACCGCTTGACCGACCCCGGCCAGATGGGACACCTCTTCAAGGTAATGGGGCTTTACCCCGACGGCGCTCCGCCACCGCCCGGATTGGCTGCATGACGCTCGACATCATCACCGGCGCCGCTCTTGCGCCCCTGCGCCACGGGTTCTTCGGTCGCGCGGGCGGTGCGTCATCGGGCGTGTTCCAGGGGCTCAACTGTGGTCACGGCAGTTCCGACCAGACCGAGGCGGTGACGATCAACCGCGCCCGCGTGGCCGAAGCGATGGGCGTCGCGCCCGAGGCCCTGATCGGCGTCCATCAGGTCCATTCCGCCGAGGTGCTGACCGTGACCGCGCCGCCAGCCGCCGCCATGCGGGCCGATGCGCTTGTCACCGCGACGCCGGGCCTTGCGCTGACCGTGCTGACCGCCGACTGCCAGCCTGTCCTCCTCGCCGACCCTGAGGCGCAGGTGATCGGTGCGGCCCATGCCGGCTGGAAGGGCGCCATCGGCGGCATTCTGGAGGCCACCGTCGAGGCCATGGCCGCGCTTGGTGCCGCGCCCGCGCGCATCCGCGCGGTGATCGGTCCCGCGATCAGCCAGCAGGCCTACGAGGTCGGTCCCGACTTCTTCGACGCCGTCATGGCCGCCGACGATACCGCCGCGCGGTTCTTTGCGGCGGGCACGGGCGACCGGCTGCATTTCGACCTGCCGGGCTATGGCCTGTCGCGCCTGCGCGCGGCGGGCGTGGCCGAGGCCGGATGGACACGCCACTGCACCTATGCCGAGCCCGACCGCTTCTTTTCCTACCGCCGGTCGGTCCACCAGAAGGAGGCCGATTACGGCCGGCTGATCGCCACCATCCGCCTCTGACCCAACCTGACGTCACGTCGCCCGTGACGCGACCCCGCGCCCTGCGCCAGGGTGACCCGCGACAGCCGGAGCCCGACCATGACCGCCTATCCCCGCCTTCTCGCGCCTCTCGACCTTGGCCATGTGACGCTGGCGAACCGCGTGCTCATGGGGTCCATGCATACCGGGCTCGAAGAGACCGGCGACTGGGCCCGTGTCGCCGCCTTCTATGCCGCCCGCGCCCGCGGTGGCGCGGGGCTCATCGTTACCGGCGGCATGGCGCCCAATGCCGAAGGTGGCGTCTTTCCCGGCGCCGCGGGCCTCTTGTCGGCCACGGACATCGCCAGCCATCGCCGCGTCACCGATGCCGTCCATGCCGAAGGCGGGCGCATCGCGATGCAGATCCTGCATGCCGGCCGCTATGCCTATTCGCCCGACTGTGTCGCCCCTTCGGCGGTCAAGTCGCCGATCAGCCCCTTCACCCCCCGCGAACTGGACGAGGCGGGGATCGAAAAGCAGATCGCCGACATCGCCACCGCCGCCGCCCGCGCCCGCGAGGCCGGCTATGACGGGGTCGAGATCATGGGCTCCGAGGGCTATCTGCTCAACCAGTTCCTTGTCACCCATACCAACCGCCGGACCGACCGCTGGGGCGGCGCCTACGCCAACCGCATGCGCCTGCCGGTCGAGGTGATGGCCCGCGCGCGTGCCGCCGCCGGGCCCGACTTCATCATCATCTTCCGCCTGTCGATGATCGACCTTGTCCCCGATGGATCGACCTTTGACGAGGTCCTGCTGCTGGCCCGTGCCGTCGCCGCGGCGGGTGCCACGATGATCAATACCGGCATCGGCTGGCACGAGGCGCGCATTCCCACGATCGCGACCTCTGTCCCGCGCGGGGCCTTTGCCTGGGTCACGCGCAAGCTGATGGGGCAGGTCCCGGTGCCGCTCATCACCTCGAACCGGATCAATACGCCCGAACGCGCCGAAGTGATCCTTGCCGAAGGTGCCGCCGACATGGTCAGCATGGCGCGCCCCTTTCTGGCCGACCCCGATTTCGTCGCCAAGGCGCGCACGGGGCGCGCGGCCGAGATCGCGCCCTGCATCGCCTGCAACCAGGCCTGTCTGGATCATACCTTTGCGGGCCGGCTGACCTCCTGCCTTGTCAACCCGCGGGCCTGCCACGAAACCGACATCCCCGATGCCCCCGCCGCCCGTCCCCGCAGCATCGCCGTGGTCGGCGCCGGCCCCGCCGGCCTTGCCGCCGCGATCGAGGCTGCCCGCCGCGGCCACCGCGTCACCCTCTTCGAACGCGACAGAGGCATCGGCGGCCAGCTCACCCTTGCCCGGACGATCCCCGGCAAGGAGGAATTCGACGGCCTGATCGCCTGGTATGCCACGATGCTCGCCCGGACTGGCGTCATGCTGCGGCTCGGCACCGCCGCGACGCCCGCCGACCTAGGCGGCTTCGACGAGGTCATCGTCGCGACCGGCACCCGCCCCCGCGACCCCGGCATTCCCGGCCAGGACCTGCCCCATGTCGCGACCTATGCCGATATCCTCACCGGCCGCGTGATTGCGGGCGCCCGCGTCGCGATCCTCGGTGCGGGCGGCATCGGCTTTGACGTCGCCGAATTCCTTGTCACGGCGGACAGCCCGACGCGCGATCTTGCCGCCTGGCTCGGGCAGTGGGGCATCGCCGACCCGGCGCAGGCGCGCGGCGGCCTTGCCCCCGCCGGCCCCCGCCCCGCGCCGCCCGCGCGCGCTGTCACGCTGCTCCAGCGAAAGCCTGAACGGCCGGGCCGCACCCTGGGCAAGACCACGGGCTGGATTCACCGCGCAAGCCTGCAGCTGAAGGGGGTGCGGATGCAGGGCGGCGTGCAGTACGAGGCGATCGTGCCCGAGGGCATCATCCTCTCCCACGGGCCCGAGCGGCGCGACCCCGCGCTCCTGCCGGCCGACACCATCGTGCTCTGCACCGGGCAGGAGAGCGAGACTGCCCTTGCCACCGCGCTGCGCGCCGCGGGTCTTGGCCCCCATGTCATCGGCGGTGCCGACCGCGCGGCCGAACTTGACGCCAAGCGCGCCATCGACCAGGCCACCCGCCTTGCCGCTGCGCTGTAGGGTGGGTGAAACCCACGTCTCCCGGACATGAAACCCACCGTTCCGCTGTGCACCCGCACGGCGGGACACCCGACGCTTTCCCGGCAAATCCCCGATATTGTCAGGCGGCCGTCCCATTCCTGCCGGAATTCCCGCCGACAAGGATCGCCCAGAACAGTCCTTGCGCGGCGAGGGAAAAGGATGGACCGCCTCACCGAGATGGAGGCTTTCGCGACGGTGGTCGACCAGGGCGGCTTCACCGATGCCGCGCGCAAGATGGGCATTTCCAAATCCGCCGTCTCCAAGCACATCTCCGCGCTCGAGGCGCGGCTCGGCGCACGGCTTCTGAACCGAACGACCCGTCGCGTCAGCCCGACGGAAATCGGGCTCGCCTATTACGAACGCGCCCGGCGCGTGCTCAATGACGCGGGCGAAGCGGACGCGCTCGTCACCTCCATGCAGGCCGCGCCCTCCGGGGTCCTGCGCATCTCTGTCGCGACCGATTTCGGCGTGAACCATCTTTCGCCGGTGATCGGCGACTTCCTGCAGGAATACCCCGACATCACCGTCAACATGGTGCTCAACAACCGCTATGTGGAGTTGATTTCCGAAGGCTTCGACATGGCCGTCCGGATCGGGGAGCTTGAGGATTCGTCGCTGCGCGCCCGCCGTCTGACCGATACCACACGGCGCCTGATTGCCGCGCCGTCCTATTTCAGCCAGCATGGCCGGCCGCGCGCGATCGACGATCTCAACGATCACAGGCTGCTTCACTACTCAAGCCAGTCCGGGGGCGCGGTGTGGCGCATCACCGCCCCGTCAGGCGAAAGGCACCAGATCCGGAGTGCCGGCTGGCTGACGGTGAATGACGGACAGTCCCTGCTCAACGCCTGTATTGCGGGGCTCGGCATCGCCTATCTTCCCGCCTTCCTGTATCACGATGCGATGCGGCGGGGTCTGGTCGAAGACGCGATTCCCGGACTTCCGGCCGAGGTGCAGGGAATCTATGCCGTCTATCCGCCGGGCCGTTTCACGCAGCCCAAGGTGCGCGCCTTCATCGACTTTCTTGTCGCCGCCTTCGCCGACAAGGGCGGCGACCGCTGGTAGGCGACCCCGGGGCGCGCGCCGGCGGCAGGGGCAGCGCGAACCGCAGCGACGCGATCCCGAACGCTCCTTTCGCGGCCTTCGCCCTGCCCCTTGCGTCCTGCCCTGCACCGGGCCATCTGAGCCTGATGACCAGCCTCACACCCTATGACCCCCCCGCCACGCCGCTCGCCGTGCTCCTCGCCGATCACGAGGTGCTGGTCGTGGACAAGCCGGCGGGCCTGCTCTCGGTTCCGGGTAAGACGCCCGACCTGGCCGACTGCCTGCTGGCCCGGGTGCAGGCCGCCTTCCCGACCGCGCTGCTGGTCCACCGGCTTGACCGCGATACGTCGGGGGTGATGATCTTCGCGCTCAGCCCCCATGCGCAGCGCCACCTCGGCCTGCAATTCGAACATCGCCAGACGAAAAAGACCTATGTCGCACGGGTCTGGGGCGAGGTGGCGGACGCCTCGGGCACCATCGACCTGCCGCTGGCCGTCGACTGGCCGAACCGCCCGCTGCAGAAGGTCGACCATGATCAGGGCCGCCCCGCGGTGACCGACTGGCGCGTCCTGCGCCGCGACGCAGGCGAAACGCGGGTCAGGCTCATGCCCCGCACGGGCCGTTCGCACCAGTTGCGGGTCCACATGGCCACGCTGGGCCACCCGATCCTTGGCGACCCGTTCTATGCCAGCGGCCCCGCGCGCGATTTCCCCCGCATGATGCTGCATTCCGAAGTGCTGCAGTTCCGCCACCCCGATGGCGGCCGAGGGACGCGCGTCACCGCCCCGTCCCCGTTCTGAGCGCGGCGCCACCGCCCGGCCCTGCTGCCGGACCGGGTGGCCACAGCAAAGGATGACAGAGGTCGCTGTCCTGACGGATCAGCCGGCAAGGGCACGGATGGCGGCGACTTCGCTGGCCGCAATCTCGTGGCCCCCGGGATGCCAGTGCAGATCGACCTCTGCCCCCTGTGCGGCATACCAGTCGGCCAGCCGCTGGCTCAGCGCGGGGGGACAGATCGGATCGCGCCGGCCCGCGGTGACAAGAATGCGCACCCCGTCCATCGCGGCCGGCGCGGGCACAAAGGGGATCAGCGGATGCAGAAGGATCAGCCTGTCGGCCAGATCGGGCCGGGCAAAGCTGACCGCGGCCAGGATGTTGGCCCCGTTCGAATAGCCCATGCCCCAGACCTCGGCCGCGCCGGTGCGGGCCTTTTCGGCAGCGATGAACCCGGCCAAGGCCGCGGTCCGCCGGGCCAGGTCGTCCATGTCATAGACCCCTTCGCCCGTGCGGCGGAAGAAACGCAGCGCACCGCCTTCGCTGACATCGCCGCGCGGCGAAACGACATGCGCCGAGGGCCATATCCCGGCGGCGAGCGCATGGAACTGCATCTCGTCCCCGCCGGTGCCGTGAAAGGTCAGGACAAGCGGCGCCCCGGGCGCACCCGCGCGGCGTGCGGCGTGGTACACCACGGGTCAGACCCCAATCGGTTCGAGTGACCGCTCGAGCCGGGAGCGCAGATGTTCGTGCTGCGCAGGGAGCCTGAGCGTCTGGCCAAGCGCTTCGGGCGGCTCGTCACGGGCGAAGCCGGGTTCGTCGGTCGCCACTTCGAACAGCACGCCACCCGGGCTGCGGAAATAGATCGCCCAGAAGTAATCGCGGTCGATCGGCGGCGTCACCTGCCAGCCGGCATCCTTCAGGGCCGCGCGCACCTCGCGCTGCCGGTCCCGGTTTTCGACGGCAAAGGCGATGTGATGCACCGACCCGGCCCCCTGGACGGCAGGCCCAAGGCCGGGCGCCGTCACGATGTCGATCACGTCCGCGCCATTGCCGCCGGCAACCGCCATCCGCAGCAGATCACCCCGGCGTGCCGTTTCATCATAGCCCATGAAGCGGAGAAGATCGGCCGTGGCCCCCGGGTCGGCCAGCCGCAGTTCGACGCCGTGAAAGCCACGGATCGCCATGTCAGCGCCGATTCCGCCCCCGGTCCAGGGGTGGCGGGCATCGCCCTCGGTCTCGGTCAGGGCGAAACGCTCTCCGTCGGGGCCGTCGAACAGCACCCGCCCGGCGCCAAGCCGTTCATCCCGCGCGATGCCGGTCACGCCGAAGGTCCCGAGCCGTTGTTCCCAGGCCCCGAGGCTTCCCGGCGGCACCGAAAAGGCCGTGACCGAGACTTCTGCGCTGCCGCGCCGCCCGCGCGCCGCACGCGGAAAGGGGAAATAGGTCATCACCGTGCCCGGCGTCCCGGCCGCGTCGCCGTAGTAGAGGTGATAGACGTCGGGGGCATCGAAGTTCACGGTCTTCTTCACGCGCCGCAGTCCCAGGACTGCGGTGAAGAAGGCATTGTTCGCGGCCGCCCCGGAGGCCAGCGAGGTAACGTGATGAAGTCCGCGGATGTGGCCCTGCATGGCAACAGCTCCTGTCTCTGGCGATCACCGCAAGACATAGCCTGAACGGCCGCGCCAGAAAGACCGCGCGCCGCACGCAGCCTGTTCGCAGACGCAGGGGACCGGGCTATTCCGCTGCCCAGCCGGATATCGCCTTGACCTCGAGGAATTCCTCGATCCCCCAGACGCCGCCCTCGCGCGCGCGCCCGCTCTGCCTGATCCCGCCAAAGGGCGAACCGCGCCCGCGCGACTTGCCGTTCATCTCGACCATGCCCGACCGCAGCGCGCGGGCCAGCCGGTTGCGCCGTGCGCCGTCCCGGCTCTGGACATAGTTCGTGAGCCCATAGGGCGTGTCGTTGGCGATCCGCACCGCCTCGGCCTCGGTCTCGAAGGGGATGATCGACAGGACCGGGCCGAAGATTTCCTCCCGCTCGATCACCATGCCGGGCCGGACATCGGCAAAGACCGTCGGGCGCACGAAATAGCCCTTGTTCAGCCCCTCGGGCCGGCCGAGCCCGCCCGCGACCAGACGCGCGCCTTCGCGGATGCCGGTCTCGATCAGGCCCTGGATCTTCTCCCACTGCGCCGCGTTCACGACCGGCCCCAGATGCGGGCCCGGCAGGTGCGAATGTCCCACCGCCGTCGCCTCGGCCACCTCCTGCGCGATCCTGACCGCGCGGTCATAGACGGGGCGTTCCACCAGCATGCGGGTCGGCGCGTTGCAGGACTGGCCGGAATTGTTGAAACAGTGCCGCACGCCGCGCGCCACGGCGCCATCGTCGGCATCGGCAAAGATCAGGTTCGCCCCCTTGCCCCCCAGTTCGAGCGTGACGCGCTTGAGCGTCTCGGCCGCCGCCTTCGAGATTGCGCGCCCCGCCCGCGTGGACCCGGTGAAGGAGATCATCTCGACATCGGGATGGCAGGACAGTTGCGTGCCCACACCCGCGCCATCGCCGTTGACCAGGTTGAAGACGCCCGGCGGCGCCCCCGCATCGGCCACGAATTCGGCAAAGAGCATGGAGGAAAGCGGCGCCTGTTCGGAGGGCTTGAGCACCACCGTGCAGCCGGCCAGCAGGGCGGGGATGACCTTCAGCGTCACCTGGTTCATCGGCCAGTTCCAGGGCGTGATCAGCCCCACGACCCCGATCGGTTCGAGCGCGATGCGGTCGGCCGGCGCATGCGGCCCGAGCGGCCGGATGAAGCGGATCTCGTCAAAGGCGCTCAGGAAATTCTCCAGATGCCAGGACAGGCAGGGGGCCTGCTGTTCGCGCGCAAGGTCGATCGGCGCCCCCATTTCGAGGCTGATCGCCTGGGCCATCTCCTCCTCGCGCCGAAGGTACTGGTCGAGGATGCGCGCGCAGAGCGCGCGGCGTTCGGCCGGCGGCGTGGCCGCCCAGCCCGGGAAGGCCGCCCTGGCCGCGGCCACCGCCGCATCCGTGTCAGCCTGCCCGCCCAGCGAGATGACGGCGCAGGGTTCTTCGGTCGAGGGGTTGATCACCGCATGATCCCGCCCCGCCAGCGGCGCCACCCAGGCCCCGCCGATCATGAATTCCCGCCGCACGATCATGTTCTTCTCCTTCGCTTTGGCGAAACGCAACGTCATGCTTCGCGCGCTCCATGGCACCGCCTGTCACAGGGGCTTATACTGCGGATATCGCAATACACCCAAGAGGAGCACCGACATGGGCCTGCGTATCAACGACACGATCCCGAACCTGACCGTCGAAACCGACCAGGGCAGGATCGCGCTGCATGACTGGATCGGCGACAGCTGGGCGATCATCTTCTCCCACCCCAAGGACTTCACCCCCGTCTGCACCACAGAATTTGGCGCGGTCGCGACACTGGCCGACGAATGGGCCCGGCGCGGGACCAAGGTGATGGGCGTCTCGGTCGACGGCGTGGCCGAACATCTGCGCTGGAAGGCCGATATCGAGACGGCAGGCGGCGCCAAGCCCGGCTTTCCCATCGTCGCCGACAAGGACCTGACATTGTCGAAGGCCTTCGACATGCTGCCCGCCGAGGCTTACCTGCCCGAAAAGCCCACGCCCAACGACACGGCCACCGTGCGCGTCGTCTACATTATCGGGCCGGACAAGAAGCTCAAGCTGTCGATGACCTATCCGATGAATGTCGGGCGCAACTTCGCCGAGGTGCTGCGCGCGCTTGACGCGCTGCAGACGGCCAACGGCAAGGGTGTCGCCACGCCCGCGAACTGGACGCCGGGCGGCGACGTGATCATCCCGCTTGCCGTGTCGAACGAGGCCGCGAAGGAGAAGTATGGCGACTACAGGACCGTGCTGCCCTATCTGCGCTATACCAACCTCGGCGCCTGAGGGGCCGGGTCGGGCGCGGGCCTTTCGCGCCCAGCGCCCGATTTCGCGGATGACCTTTGCCGGCAGACATGGCACCCTGCGTGCGAAACGCCAGCCAGGGGTCCAGTCCATGTCCGAAACCGTCAAAGGCAAGCAGGTCACCGTCACCTTCGACGGGTCGCGCTGCATCCATTCGCGTGCCTGCGTGCTTTCCCGCCCCGATGTCTTCGTGCCGAACGTCAAGGGCGACTGGATCTTTCCCGACGCCGCGCCGGCCGAGGAGGTGATGCGCATCGGCCTGAACTGCCCCTCGGGCGCGATCCGCGTCGCGATGAACGACGGCACCGCCTCGTCCGATGCGCCGCCGCGTGTCAATACGGTCCGTGTGCGCGAAAACGGCCCGCTGGCGATCGAGGGCGAATTGCAGCTGCGCGGCGAGCCGCAGCCCAATGCGCGCGCCACGCTGTGCCGTTGCGGGCAGTCAAAGTCGAAACCCTGGTGCGACGGGTCCCATTCCGGGGCCGGCTTCGTCGCGACCGGAGAGCCTGCTGCGCGGGAGTTCCAGCCGCTCGACATCCGCAACGGGCCGGTCAACATCGAACCGCAGCCCAATGGTTCGCTCAAGGTGACCGGTAACCTCGAGATCGTCACGGGCACCGGCAGGACGGTGAACAAGACGACCGCCGTCTTTCTTTGCCGCTGCGGGCAGTCGAAGACCAAGCCCTATTGCGACGGCAGCCACAGGGCGGCAGGCTTCACCGCGGACTGACCGCGCGGGTCAGCCGGCAAAGACCCGGGTGCCGATGGGCACCCGGTCATAAAGGTCGATCATGTGTTCGTTGATCAGCCGCACGCAGCCCGAGGAAAAGGATTGTCCCATCGTCCATGGCTGCGGCGTGCCGTGGATGCGGAAATAGGTGTCGCGCCCGCCCTGATAAAGGTAGAGCGCCCGCGCGCCGAGCGGATTGCGTTCATGCCCGCCCGGCAGCCCCCCCGCATAGGGACCATAGACCTCGGGCTCGATCTCGATCATCGACTGCGTCGGCACCCAGGCCGGCCATTCGGCCTTGCGCTGCACGGTGGCGACGCCTGCGAAATTGCGCCCCGGCGCACCGACGGCGATCTTGTAGCGGATCGCCCTCGCATCGCCGAGCGTCCAGTAGAGCCAGGTATCCTCGGTATCCACATGAATCTCTCCGGCGGCAAGTTCGGGTTTCACCTCGACCTCGCGCGGGAGAAAGGACCGCGGGATGCGCACGACGCGCGGCGCCGGCAGTTCCGCCCGCGCGGCCAGGGGCATCATCGCACCGGCCAGCCCGGCCAGCATCAGCTTGCGTCTGTCGATCATCCCGTCGGTCCCCTGGTCTTCGGTCGTCTCGGCCATCCTGCCGCCCAACTTTCAACTCAAGGTTAACACGGTCCGGCCTGAAGAAAAACCCGCGACTGTCGCCGCGGGCCCTGTCCCGGCTTGGCCTTGCGGCGCGACCGACGCCTGCGCCCGCCCTGCTCTGTCAATAGGCAAAGGCCGCCGTGCCCAGTGGCACGCGATTGTAAAGGTCGATGACATGGCTGTTGTACATCCGGAAACAGCCGTTCGACGCCGAAGACCCGATCGAGGCCGGCAGGATCGTGCCGTGCACCCGGATCGAGGTATCGACATCCCCCTGGAAGAAATAGAGCGCCCGCGCGCCCAGCGGATTCTCCGGCCCCCCCGGCATGCCGTCGGCATATTTCGCATAGGCATCGGGGTTGCGCGCGATCATCTCGTCGGTCGGACGCCAGGAGGGCCATTCCACCTTGCGCCCGATCGTCGCCTGACCGCGCCAGTAGAGCCCTTCCTTGCCGATGGCCACGCCGTAGCGGATGGCCCGCGCGCCCGGCAGGATGAAATAGAGGTTGTAGCTCTGCGGCACGATGTGGATCGAATACACCGGCAAGCCGGGCTGGACCGGAACGATCCGGGCGCGGTAACGCTCGGGGATCAGGAAATCCCCGTCGAAATCGGGCGGCAGCACGATATTGTCGGGGTCGATGCTCGGCATGTCCGGCGCGACGTCAAGCTGAAGCGGGCCACTGACCGCCGCGCCTTGTGCCACCACTGGTCCAGCGGCCAGGACAGCCGCGGCAGTCGTCAGAAAATCACGACGTTTCATCTGTTATCGCCCTCTCCGCACGGCGCGGACGCCACAGGGCGGCGCACGCGACCGGAACACACATTAACGCGGAGGCGACGCGGGTTCAACACACCCGCCGCAGGCGGCGGCGGCCTGCGGCCCCTGCGTCACATCGGCCGCACCGGCGCCGCCGCCCGGACGGGGCGGCGGGCACGGCAGACGGGACCGCGACCGGCAGACTTCAGCCTGCCTCGGCGGCCTCGGCCTCGGTCCTGACGATCTCCTTGCCGGTGGCCTGATCGACCACCTTCATCGACAGCCTGACCTTGCCACGTTCGTCAAAGCCCAGAAGCTTGACCCAGACCTCCTGCCCTTCCTTGAGCACGTCGGAGGGATGGTTGAGCCTGCGGCTCTCGATCTGGCTCACATGCACGAGACCGTCGCGCTTGCCGAAGAAGTTCACGAAGGCGCCGAAGTCCACGATCTTGACGACCGTGCCCTTGTAGATGCCGTTCACCTCGGGTTCGGCCACGATCGACCAGATCATGTCATGCGCCTTCCTGATCGCATCGGCATTCGACGAGGCGATCTTGATCACGCCGTCATCGTTGATGTCGACCTTGGCGCCCGAGACCTCGACGATCTCGCGGATGACCTTGCCGCCCGACCCGATGACCTCGCGGATCTTGTCGGTCGGGATCGTCATCGTCTCGATCCGCGGCGCGTGGACGCTGAAGTCATTGGCCTTGGTCAGCGCCTTGGACATTTCGCCCAGGATGTGCAGCCGGCCATGGCGCGCCTGTTCCAGCGCCTTCTTCATGATCTCGGGCGTGATGCCCGCGACCTTGATGTCCATCTGCAGAGAGGTGATCCCCGCCTCGGTCCCGGCCACCTTGAAGTCCATGTCGCCGAGGTGATCCTCGTCGCCGAGGATGTCGGTCAGCACCGCCCAGGACCCGTCCGATTCCAGGATCAGGCCCATCGCGACACCTGCGACCGGCGCCTTGAGCGGCACGCCCGCATCCATCATCGACAGGGACCCGCCGCAGACCGTCGCCATCGAGGATGACCCGTTCGATTCGGTGATCTCGGACACCACCCGGATCGTGTAGGGAAAGTCGGTCGGCGCCGGCAGCACCGCCTGCAGCGCCCGCCAGGCAAGCTTGCCATGCCCGATCTCGCGCCGGCCCGGAGAGCCCACGCGCCCGACCTCGCCCACCGAATAGGGCGGGAAGTTGTAGTGCAGCAGAAAGTTCGCCTTGGTGAGCCCGTTCAGCTGGTCGATGAACTGCTCGTCATCGCCGGTGCCAAGCGTGGTGACGCAGAGCGACTGCGTTTCGCCCCGGGTAAAGAGCGCCGAGCCATGCGTGCGCGGCAGAAGGCCCGTCTCGGCCACGATGGGCCGCACGGTGGTCAGGTCGCGCCCGTCGATCCGCCGGCCGTGGCGCACCACGTCGCCGCGCAGCATGTCGGCTTCAAGCTTCTTGAACGACGGCCAGAGGTTGGCGTCCGCCAGTTCCTCCTCGCTCAGCTCGGCCTTGACGGCGTCGATGGCCGCCTCGATCGCAGCGCCGCGCTGCTGCTTGTCGCGCACCGCATAGGCCGCGCGCATCCTGTCCTCGCCAAGCTTGCGCACCTTCGCGGCCAGGGCCGCGTAATCGGGCGGGCTGAAATCGAAGGGCTCGCGCGCCGCATCCTCGGCCAGGTCGATGATCAGGTCGATCACCGGCTGCATCTGCTGATGGGCAAAGACGACCGCGCCCAGCATCTCGTCCTCGGTCAGTTCATAGGCCTCGGATTCGACCATCATCACGGCGTCCTTGGTCCCGGCGACGACAAGGTCAAGCCGCTGTTCGGGATTGGCACGCAGGCCGGCCATGTCGTCCATCGACGGGTTCAGCACATATTTGCCATCGACGAAACCCACGCGCGCGGCACCGATCGGTCCCCGGAAGGGCACGCCCGACAGCGTCAGCGCCGCCGAGGCCGCGATCATCGCGACGATGTCGGGGTCGTTCACGAGGTCGCAGGACAGCACGGTGGCCATCACCAGAACCTCGTTGCGGAAACCCTCGACAAAGAGCGGCCGGACCGGCCGGTCGATCAGCCGCGAGATCAGCGTCTCGCGCTCAGAGGGGCGCCCCTCGCGCTTGAAATAGCCGCCGGGAATCTTGCCCGCGGCATAGTACTTTTCCTGGTAGTGCACGGTCAGCGGAAAGAAATCCTGCCCCGGCCTGGCCTGCCTGGCGAAGGTCACGTTGGCCATCACGCTGGTCTCTCCCAGCGTCGCGATGACCGAACCATCCGCCTGGCGGGCGATCTTTCCCGTTTCCAGCGTGAGCGTCTCTGCTCCCCACTGGATCGTCTTCTTCACGTCATGGAACATGCGTTCATCCTCAAGGGAGCGCTCCGGGCGTATCCCGGTCTCCCGATGCTCTGGCGGCCCCATTGCCGCCGACCCCTGATCCTTTGCACAACGCCGGGGCCAAGGGCGTCACGTCACAGATGGCGCGCGCATACACGAAGCGGGGGAGCAGGGAAAGGGGGGCTCCCGCGCCCGCGCCGTCCCGGTCGCCCTGGCAGGGTACCCGAAAGGCGCGGTCTTTGCAGGGCAATGACCCGGGCCACCCTACCGCTCCCCCTACCGCTCCGATGCGCCCTTCCCTGCCAGGATATGGCCGCGGTACTTTTCGATCCGCGCCATGCGCGTTGCCGCCACCCTGGTCGTCGACAGCGCGTGGACATAGCTGCGCTGCCGGCCCGGGGTCAGGCGGTGGAAGGCTTCGGCAAGCGCGGGGTCGTCGTCCAGCGCCAAGACCAGTTCCTCGGGCCAGTCCGGATGGTGGTCCTCCTTCGGCGGGCGGATGCCGGCGGCGGCAAACCCCATCGCCTGCGCGAGAAAGTCCCGGATCGCCGCATCCTGCGCGGGCACCTGGCCCGCGTCGGCAAAGCGCAGGCAATCGGGATGGCGGGTGTTCGGGCCCTGCCGGGACAACAGTCCCGCCGGATCGGCCAGCAGGGCGGCATCAAAGAAGCTCAGCCGGAAATCGCCCCGGAACGCCCCCAGTATGGCGATGTTGCGCCCCGCATGCATGTAGCAGGGATGCCCCCATTTCACATGCTCCGACAGGCCCATGTCGCGCGCGATGGTGCGCAGCGCGTTCAATCCTTCGCCCCACAATCGCGCCGAACATTCGGGCGTCGCGAACCTGTCGCAGCGGCCGCAGCCACGGGCGAAAAAGTCCTCGATCTCGGTGATCATCATGGGCTGTGTCCCTCGGTGTGGCGACCGGTCCAGGCCTCCGCCAAGAGCCGCGGCACCACAAGACACCGAAACGAAAACGCCCGGCCCCTGTGAGGGCGCGGGCGTCTGGCCCGTCCTGTCCGTCCGCTCAGCGGCGCAGGCCCAGACGTTCGATCAGCGCGCGATAGCGCGCCTCGTCGCGGGACTTGAGATAATCGAGCAGCTTGCGCCGCGTCGCCACCAGCACCAGAAGCCCACGGCGCCCGTGGTTGTCCTTCTTGTGCGTCTTGAAATGCTCGGTCAGCGTCGCGATGCGCGAGGACAGGATCGCCACCTGCACCTCGGGCGAGCCCGTGTCGCCGGGCTTGGTCGCGTATTCCTTGATCAGGCGGGTCTTTTCTTCGACGGTAATCGACATCGGGGTCTCCTTTTCAGGCATGGCGCAAGCCGGGATGTCGTCCAGCAAGGCCCGTGGAGGTGGTAGTCCGGCCCGATGGCCGGAGCTGCTCGCGCCTAAGCCATGCCGCTGCCGAAGGCAAGCCCCGCGATCGACAGGTGCGCTGAAGCGCACCCAACC
>Ga0315902_10003807_pt1 | contig 22281 bp, 17 predicted proteins | sample LakEriMetagenome_9_FD_203523 | JGI IMG/M metagenome (GOLD analysis project Ga0315902, IMG submission 203523) | Freshwater fungal communities from buoy surface, Lake Erie, Ohio, United States - Buoy 12 MA117 | ecosystem: Environmental > Aquatic > Freshwater > Lake > Lake biofilm | place: USA... | reverse complement strand
CTCGCGCGGCGGCATCGTCGCGACCCGCTGCAGCACGGCCTCTCCAGGCTCGTCGTCGAATCGGCGGCCCCAGTCGTGCGCGCCGCGCAGGCGCTGGTACAGGCGCAACGCGATCGTCCGCGCGCCCTCGGCATCCGGCGCCTGGACCTCGAACACGTTCATCCGGTTGAGCAGCGGCTCCGGGATGCCGCTTTCGTCGTTGGCGGTGGCGATCCAGATCACCTGGCTGGCATCGATGGGCACCTCGGCGAACTCGTCGGTGAAGGCCAGGGCGGTGTCGTGTTCGAGCAGGCTGTACAGCGAGCCCAGCGGGTCGTAGGCATGTTCGGCGCGGGCCTTGTCGATCTCGTCGACCACCATCACCGGGTTGGCATAGGCGCCGTCCACGAGCGTCTCGAAGACCTTTCCCGGCCGGGCACCCTTCCACTGGCTGCTGGCGCCTGAAAGCACCCAGCCCGCGGTGAGCTGGCTCATCGCGACGAAGCCCATGCCCGTGCCCAGCAGGTCCGACAGCATGCGGGCGAAGTGCGTCTTGCCGATGCCAGGAGGGCCGAGCAACAGCATCGGTGCGATCTCCAGCGCATCCCCGCTGTCCTGGCACAGCGCGAGCTGGCGCTTGACGTCGTCGAGCACGGCAGCGAAGTTCGGCAGCTCTTCGTAGAGATGCTCCATCGCCGGCAGGCCGGATGGCTTGACCTGGAATCGCTCCGCGCCCTTCTCGAGCATCCTCTCGTAGGTCGCCCGGAGGTTCTCGTGCTCGCGCGGTGGAAGCCGGTCGAGCCGCCGTGAAACCTCCCCGACACGGTAGACGCTGCGCATCTGCGCGATCGGCATTCCGGCGCCCGCAGGCGGGACGCAAGGCAACAGCTCGGGGTTCATCGTGGGCCTCACCTTCGCAAGACAAGTTCGAATCCACCAGGGCCGTCGCTGAAGGCGGCAGCCCCAACTGAGCCGAAGATTGCCACAAACCGGGTCCGACCCGAGCGTCGGAAATGCACGACTCGGCCCCCTCGATTCGGGCCTTGCCAGCATCGCTTCGTCGCGTTCAGGGGCGTTCGGTCACCCGCTTCCGGCCGCTCGTCGCAGGGCGCTGGGCGGCCCAGGTGACGGTGCCTACATTCCGCTTCATCGACAAACCCCTGCAGCCGGCAACAGCCACCGCAAGCCCCCCGAGCCGCTGCCCCGCCCCCAAGGAGAACCCCATGAACGTCCGCACCACCACCCGCGCTGCCTCGATGGCCTTTGCCTTCATCTTCACGTTCGCGATGCTCGCCGGCGTGAACGGACTGGCCACCAGCGACACCCATCCGGACGCGCTGCTTGCCACCAGCGCGAGCCAGCCCACCCAGGGCTGAAGTCGCAACCCACGCCACCCACGCGGCCCGATCCGCCCGATCGGCCGCGACACCGATCCCTCCTACGGTCTCGCTGCGAGACCTCTTCGCGCCCCGCCTCGTGCGGGGCGCTTTTTTTTGCCGGTTCAGTCGGCGCTGAACGAGTCTGCCCTGCGGCCCTTGATCGGGGCGTAGAAGCGCTTGATCTCGGCCATGTCGGCCTGCACGTCCCCAGTGGGCACGAACACCGGACCCAAGCCGCCGACCTTGCGCTCGTAGTCCAGGTAGGCCAGCACGATGGGCACCTGGGCCTGGAGCGCGATGTAGTAGAAGCCCGTCTTCCAGTGTCGGGTGCGTCCACGCGTGCCCTCAGGCGGCACGATCAGTTGCACGGGACCATCGGCGTCTCGCAGTGCCTGGGCCGAAGCCTCGACCAGGTTGTTGCTGCGCTCGCGCTGCACGGCGATCCCGCCAAGCCACCGCATCGTCGCTCCAAACGGCGCACGAAAGATGCTGTGCTTGCCCATCCAGTACACGTTCAGGCGCAGGCAGAACGCCACCATCAGCGTGTACGGCAGATCCCAGTTGCTGGTGTGCGGTGCGGCGATCAGCACCGCCTTCGCAGCCCCGGTCGGCAACGCGCCTTCGACACGCCAGCCATTCAGCCGCAGAAAGACCCGAGAGCCGGCGCGAAGCACGGCGTTGACCCCGGGCGTGTCGAAGATGGTGCGATGCATGGCAAGGATTCTGACCGCGTCGCCGCCCACCCAAGCCCGCCCCGGCGCGGCCTCAGTACGCCCGACCTTTGCGAATCTGCGCGTGCTGGCGCCGTTGCAGCGGCGATGCCGCTGCCAACACGGCCATCGACGCGCTGGCATGGGCATGCGTGATCGCGATGCCCAGCGCGTCGGCCGCATCGCGCGACGGTTCGGCGTTCAGGCGCAGCAGCCGCTGCACCATCGCCTGCACCTGCGGCTTGGCGGCAAGCCCGTGGCCGACGACCGACTTCTTCATCTGCAATGCGGTGTATTCGCTGACGGCCAGGTCCCGCGACACCAGCGCCGCCAGCGCCGCGCCACGCGCCTGCCCGAGCAGCAGGGTGCTCTGCGGGTTGACGTTGACGAAGACGATCTCCACCGCCGCCACCGTGGGCGTGAAGCGCTGCACGACTTCGAGCACACCTTCGAAGATCAGCTTCAGCCGCGCCGGAAGGTCGCCACGCGGCGCCTCGAGCGTTGCGATGGTGCCGCTGGCCACGTAACTGAGACGTTGGCCGTCGACGTCGACCAGGCCGAAGCCGGTGCGTTGCAGGCCCGGATCGATGCCCAGCACCCTCATGGTCGACCGCTCACGCGAGGTACCAGCGCACGGAATGGAAGAACACCGGCGCCGCAAAGCACATCGGCGCGACGCGGTCGAGCAATCCAACGGCACCGGTGATCGAACTGCGGTTGCCCCAGAAGCGGACCCCGGCATCCTTCTTGAGCGCCCGCATGACCAGCTCACCCAGCGTGCCGCAGCCCCCTGTCACCAAGCCTGCACCGGCGGCTTGCAACGGGCCCATCGGCGTGATCCAGAACAACAGCGCTCCTGCCAGCGCCGAAGCCAGCACGCCGATGCCGAAGGCACGGAACGAGAAGCTGCGGTCGATCTGCCGCGCCACCGGCCGCCGCCGCAGCTGCCGGCTCGCCAGCTCCTGCCCGAGTTGCGCGACGGCAGTCACGACGACGAAGAAGAACACGAGGAAGGCGCCACGCTGGGCATAGCCCTCGAACTCCAGCAACAGCAGTGCCGGCGCATGCGACAAGCCGTAGATGCAGACCATGACGCCCCACTGGATCTTGGCGTTGCGCTCCAGAAACCGGCCCGGGTCGCCAGCCAGCGCGCTGATCACCGGGATCGCGAAGAACACGTAGACCGGGATCAGCACCGTGAACAGATCGAAGTGCCGCGTGCCGACCAGCAGGTACTGCAGCGGCAGCACGACGAAGAAGGCCAGGATCAGGCTGCGATGGTCGCCTCGGCGGGTGTGCGCCAGGGTGATGAACTCGCGCATCGCCAGGAACGAGAACACGGCAAACGTCAGTGTTGCGCCAAGAGGACCGCTGACCCAGGCGATCCAGAACACCAGCGCGCCGATCCACAGCGCGCGCAGGTCGCGTTGCAGGCGGAGCTCCCGGGCCCGACCCTCCTCGTCGCGCTCGCGCACCGACCGCAGAACGACGACGACGCTGGCCAGCAGCAGCACACCGAACAGGGCGACAAACAGCAGTCCGACCTGCTCGCCGGTATCGAGACCGCGCAACGCGTTCAGCTCGTGCAAGTTGGGCATGTGGGGACGTTCAGACCACCAAGGGACGCTGGTCGAGCACCGCCTGGCGGGCACGCACCAGGAACTCGCTCTTGTCCTCCAGGCTGCCGTCGTCGGCGGTGCCCAGGCGCAGCGGCTCGCCAAACGTCACCGTGCACAAGACCGGAACCGGCACGACCTCGCCCTTGGGCATCACGCGCTGGACGTTGTCGATCCAGGCCGGGACCAGCGGCACCTGCGGGAACTGCTTCGCGAGATGGAACAGGCCACTCTTGAACGGCAGAGGGTCGCCCTTGTTGCTGCGGGTGCCCTCCGGAAAGATCACGAGGGAGTCACCGTTGCTCAGGGCTTCGACCAGCGGCTCGAGCGGATCCTGGTCGTCGGTGCGCTGGCGGCTCACGTAGACGGCGTTGAAGACCTCGGTCGTCAGCCATTGCTTGAACGGCGACGACGTCCAGTAGTCGCGCGCCGCGATCGGCCGGGTCCGCACCCGCAGCTCCTTTGGCAACGCCGCCCAGATCAGCACCCAGTCGAGATGGCTCTGGTGGTTGGCGAAGTAGATGCGCTGCTCGGCCTTGGGTGCGCAGCCCCGCCAATGGCCCTGCGCACCCGTGATCAGGCGTGCGATGAAGGCCAGCAGTTGGCCCATCAGGTCGGCCGAGGTCATGCTCCGGGATGCTAGTGCAGCCCTGTGACCGACGACCCCCGGTCCGACCCTGCGCGTCGCGGGCCTGGTCGGGTGGAGGTTTGACGCCCGGCAGCGGGGCCACGAACATCGCAGGCCATGTCCACGCGCCACCGAAACAACGGTCCCGATTCCCTGCCGCTGTGGCCGCTGCTCTTGCTGGCCGGGCTGCTGCCGCTTGCCGCCACGGTGGTGGCGACCACGATCTCGATGCACCAGGGCCTGGTCCCGGCCTGCAACCCTTTTGTCGATGGGTGCACGTCCATCAGTCGCGCGGCACGCTACGAGCTGGCCAACCACGTGTTCCGGGCACTGATGCTGCCCGCCGCCGTCCTGCAGGCACTGTGCTGGCTGCTGCTGGCACGCTGGCTCTCAGGCTTGTGCGGTGCCAGCACCAGCCGCCCGGCGCTGCGGCCCGCCGGTATGGGCTTGCTGGCTCCTCTGGGGGTGCTGGCGGGTATCGCACTGGTGATGTACGGCGCCTTTCTTGGCACCGAGGGCGCGGTCTACCGCTTGCTGCGCCAATACGGAACGGTCTTCTACTTCGGCTTCACATGCATCAACATGGTCATCGCCGGCGGCTGCATCCAGCGCCTGATCGCGGCCGGCCGAATGCCCGTGGCCGCGCACACCGGCCACGGCTTGATCGGCCTGGCCGCGCTTCTCGTCGGCCTGGGCCTGCTGAACGCCGCGCTGGCGCCGCTGCTCGGGCCCGAGGGCAAGCTGCGGCTGGAGAACGTCACCGAGTGGTGGGGCGCGCTGATCTTCGTCGTCGTCTTCTGCACCCTCGCCTCACTGGCCTGGCGGACGCGGCTGGTGCTGGCGCTGGGAACGCGAGCAGACTGAGGGATGCCGGGGCCAACACCGGCGACGCCACCTTCACACCGCCTGCCGAGCGGGTCGTCGCGCCCTGGCGCTGACCGCATCAGCGGTCCGGGTTGCACTTGCCTGCAACGCTGCCGACCCGCGATCATCACCGGATGCCCTCTTCCTCAGCCCCAGCCGGGCGCGACGCCGGGGCGCCCGATGTGCGCCTGCGCTTGCTCGACGACCCCACGCTGCTGGTCGCCGGCACGGTCCGTTCGCTCGAGCGCCGCGCGGCGGGTCTGCTGGCGCTCGTGGTGCTGGAGCCGGCGGTCACGCGGGCACGCGCAGCCGCCCTGTTGTGGCCCGATTCCCATGACCCGCGTCGTGCGCTGCGGCAGCAGTTGTCGCGCTTCAGGAAGGTCTACGGCGTCGAGCTCCTGGTCGGCGAAGAAGCGCTGCGGCTGGCCCCGGGTGTCGCGAGCGACCTCACGGCCGAGCCCGCTGCGGGCCAGCCTGCCGGAGCCCTGCTGGCCGAGCTGCGCTTCGACGACTGCGAGGCCTTCGACGCGTGGCTGGCGCAGCAGCGCGCGCAGCGTCGGCAACTGACCGCGATCGACATCGGCCAGCAGCTGGCCGACGCTGAAGCCCGGGGCGATCTCGACGCGGCGGTGCGGTTGGCCGAACAGCTGGTACAGGCCGACGGTGACAGTGAGCGGCATGCCCGCACCCTGATGCGCCTGCACTACCTGCGCGGCGACGTCGGGCAGGCGCAGTCGGTCTACGAACGCTTGACCGACAGGCTCCAGCGCGCCCATCGGCCGAGACCGAGGCCCTCGCGCGGGCCGTGCACACGGCGTCCACGGCGCTCGTCGTGGACGCCGTGCTGCGCCCACCCCGGCTGGTGGGCCGGGGTCGCACGCTGACGGACCTGCGCAGCGTGTGGGAGGCACGGCGGGTCGCTCTGTTGATGGGCGAGCCAGGACTCGGCAAGAGCCGGCTGCTGGGTGAGGTGGCCGCGCATGCGGGCGACGTGATCGTGGTTCAAGGTCGGCCTGGCGATGCCGGTGTCCCTTACGCCACCCTGGCCCGCTTGCTGCGGCTCGTCGTCGAACGCGTTCCACACCTCCTGGATCCCGACGACAGCCGCAGCTTGCGGTGCGAACTGGCCCGCCTGCTGCCCGAACTCGCGCCCGGTATGCCGCTGCCTTTCGACGGCCAGCGCGTCGTGCTGCAGGGCGCGGTCGAACAGTTGCTGGAGCGGGCCGGATTGGCGGCCGTCTTCATTGACGACCTGCACTTCGCCGATGAGGCCAGCTGCGACATGCTGCAGTCCCTGATCGCTTCGGACGCCAGGTTGGCGCTGCGCTGGGCGCTGGCGCAGCGGCCCGGCGAAGGCATGCCTGCCGCCACGCGGCTGCGCGAAACGCTGGAAGAAGCGGGCCTGCTCGAGGCCGTGGCGCTGGCCCCGCTGGCCGAGGCCGAGGTGGCCGAACTGATCGACTCGCTGGGCGTGCCCGGCCTCGATGGCCGCGCTTTGGCTCCGGTGCTGGTGCGTCACACCGGCGGCAACCCGCTGTACATGCTGGAAACGCTCAAGCATGCCCTCTCGCAGGGCGCGGCGATCGACGCCGGGCGTCTGCCGCAACCGGCCAGCGTGGGCATCCTGATCGAGCGTCGGCTCAAGCAGCTGCCGGAACGTGCACTGAGCTTGGCGCGGGTGGCCGCCGTTGCCGGCGTGGACTTCAGCATCCCGCTGGCCGAGGACGTGATGGGTGTGCGGGCCGTCGAGCTGGTCAACGCCTGGGCCGAGCTGGAAGCCATGCAGGTGCTGCGCGACAACGCCTTCGCCCACGACCTCGTGTTCGAAGCGGTGCTGCGCACGGTCCCGGCGCCGATCGCCCGCCACCTGCATGCGGCCGTGGCGACGTTCCTCGAGCAGCACGACGGTGCCCCGGCGCGGGTGGCGGGGCACTGGCTGACAGCCGACCTCGAGCGGCCCGCCCTGCCCGCACTGCACCGGGCGGCCGAGCAGGCACGCGCCAGCCTTCGGCGGCGCGAGGAATTGGGCTTCCTGATGACCGCCGCCAGGATCGAGGAATCACTCGGCCTGCTGGATGCCGCGTGGTCGACGTTGCAGGCCGCGTGCCAAGCCCAGATGTGCGTCGACACCGAGCCGCTGCCGGAGCTCGAGCTTGCGCGGGACCGGCTGGCGCGCACGCCGGCTCAGCAGGCCGAGCTTGCGCAAGACCGGGCCGACTTCCTGGTCAACCTGGGCCGCTTCGACGCGGCCGAAGAACAGGCTCGCAGCGCCGTGGCGGCCGCACGGGCATCGGGCTCGGCGCAGCGGCTGGCCGAAGCGCTGTCGTCGTTGTCGTGCGCGCTGTCGATGCAGGATCGGCCCCAGGACGCGCTGCCGCTGAGCGATGAGATGCTGGCACTGATCGAGCACATCGACATGCCGCGGCCGTAGCTGTACAGCGAACGCGGCGTGCTGCTCGACAACCTCGGCCGCCCGCGCGACGCCATGCCGATGCATCGCCGCGCGATCGAACTGGCGTTGCAGCGAGGCGAGCGTTCGCTGGCGATCTCCGCACTGTCCAACCTGGCCTGCTCGCAGATGGACGCGGGCCGCATGCGCGCTGCGCTGGCCACGCTGGACCAGGCGATGTCGATCGCCGGCTCGCACGACGACGACTCCGGCCTGCTCGCGTCGATGCTGGCGACGCGCTGCAACGTGCTGCGTGAGCTGGGGGCGTTCGACCTCGCGCTGCGCGCGGTCGAGCGCGCCTGCAGCGCGCTCGCAGGAGGCGCCGCCAGCTATCTGCCGATCGTCGAGATCGCCCAGGCTCAGGTGTGGTTGCAGCTCGGCCAGAACGGCCGCGCGCAGCAGGCGCTTCCGCAGGAAGCGGCGCTGGCCGACCTGCCGGGCTGGGTGGCTGCGCGCCGATGGCTGGTGCTGGCTCGCTGCCGAGCGGCCTTGCACCAGCGCGTGGGTGAGGCGCTCGCCCGTGCGGTCGAAGCGGTCGCCGAAGGCGGCGTGCAGGTGATACGCGACGTGGTCGGCCTGCACGCCGCTGCCGCTGGTGGGACGTTGGACGATCTGGATGCCCTGTTGGCCATCGGTGCCCAGGCACGGGACGATGGCCGGGATGGCGTGGCGCTGACGGCCGCGTGCTTTGGCGCGCGACTTGCCGGATCGGTCGGACTGCGGCAACTCGCGCTGCTGCAGGCCAGACAGGCCGCTGCCGTGCTCGGGCCGGAGCCCGGCAGCGCCGACGCCGTCACGCCAGCCGACATCGGCGAGCCCGAGGCCTGGTGGTGCCTTGCCCTCGCGTACGACGCATTGGGGCACGCGGCCGACGCGGCACAGGCGCGTGAGCGAGGCCGGGCATGCCTTGCACGGATCGAGCACGAGCACGTGGCAGCGGAGTTCCGCGATTCGTTCCGGCGTCGCAACCCGGTGCATTGGGCGCTTCTGCAAGAGCCTGGCGTCCCATCAGCCTGACGCCAGGCGGCTGGGGCGTGCGCCGACGTAACGCTTGCGCGACGCCGGCACGCGCATCCTGCTCCCTCGTGCCGCAGCGCGCCGCGTTCCGACGCGCTGCCGCTGCACCGACCCCCAGGAGAACGCCATGACGACCACCGCCCTGCCGCGGGCACACCGCCGCTTTTCGATGCGCCTCGTCCGCACGTCGCTGGCCTTCGCCGCAGCGCTGCCGGCCGCGAGCTGGGCGGACTTCGGCATCGGCACGCCCGGACTGCGTGTCGTCGGAACCTGCTCGTTCACCGTCGACGTCGACCGGCCCGACTGCGCGGGTGAATTCACGGAGACGCTGCTGCAACCGCAAGCCAACGCCATGCTGATGGACAACGGTTCCGACAGCGTCGCCAGGAACGGCATCATCAACGCCAGCGTGACGCAAGGCGCGGCGGTGCGCCAGGGCGCGTTGGGTGCGCGGGCCGTGGCCAGTGCCAGCTCCCGCAGCGGCGACAGCGCTTCGCCGCACGTGGTGGCCATTGCCAGCAGTTCGAGCAGTGCGCGCTGGGTCGACAGCCTGACGGCACGGCCCCCCGGGGTGGCGCTCGGGACCCAGGCCACCTTGCTGCTGAACCTGCCGCTCAGCGGTTTCCTGAGTCTGGGTCCGACCGGCATTGCGCTTCCGGTGGACGTCAACTCCGACTTCTTCAGCGCCAGCCTGAGGGTGTCGGTCAGGAGTTGGAACACCGCGTTGCCGCAGGCCGGCAACACGCGCAACGCGTTTGGCACTGCCGAACTCCGCTACCAGCGGCCGCAGGGCTCGACCAGCAGCTTCACGGGACCGCTGTTCAGCGGCCTGAGCAGCCTGCCGGCGGAACTGACGGTCGCCGTGCCGATCCGGGTCGGCACGCCGTTCTGGCTCGACCTGGAACTGAGATTGGCGGCAGCGGTGGACGTCTCGGCGCCATCGCTGTCTCGAGACGACCCGCGCTATGCCTTTCCCCGCACCGGGTCGGCCGCCTCGGACTACCTGAGCACGCTCGGCTGGAACGTCCCGACGCTCGTGCTGGCCGGTGGAACGGTCGTGACCTCACCCGGCCTGACGTCGCTCTCCGGTACGAACTACAACGTGCCGATCCTGACGGCGGTGCCCGAACCCGGGACGTTGGCGCTGTGGGCGTTGGGGCTGGGCCTTCTGGCCCTGCAGGCTGCACGGCGCCCAGCCGTGGCCGTGGCCTGAACAAGGAAAAAGGGCGTCTGAAAGCCCTGTCCTCGATCCGCCCCGAGCTCGAGGCGTTACGCCGCGTGGTGCGCGGGCAGAAGCTCTCGCTGGAGTGACCGTGGGCGTGACGGCTGGCGTCCGGTCTCGGCGGCCGGGCCTCAGTTGCCGCGCCTCAGTTGCCGGGCCTCAGTTGCCCGGCACCAGCCGCCAGATCTCGTCGCCGCCGGTCTTGCCGTCGGTCAGCACCCACAGTGCGCCGTCGGGGCCGGGGCTGACGAGGCGGATGCGCTCGTTCAGGGTGTCGAGGATGCGCGTGTTCGTGGCACTCGTCCCGTCGGCATTGAAGCGCAGGATCTCCACGCGCCGGCCCGACAGAAGCGCCACCGCGAGCGCACCGTTCCAGTCGCGCCAGGCCGGACCCTGCACGAAGCCGCAGCCGCTCATGCCCTGGCTGGCGTTGCCGGTGCTCCAGGCCGGGCGCAGCGCGGCGGGGAAGCGCACCGTGTCGGTCATGTTCGAGCCGTTGTAGCCGCAGTAGCCGTTGCTGCTGCCATCAGGGCAGCGCGCGGGCGTGCCGGTGGGGCGCGGGTCCCAGCCGCCGTTGCCGCCGGCCGTGAGCGGCGTGACCTCGTCGTTGTTGCCCGGCCCGTGCTCGCACAGGAACGGCCGCCCGGGCGTGGCCGTGCCCTCGGGCCGGAAGGCCAGGCCCTGCGGATTGCGGTGGCCGAGCGTGAAGACACTCGGGTTCACGCCCGCCGGGGGGTTGTTGCCGGCTGCCGCGGCGCCGTCGCGCGTGACGCGCAGCACCTTGCCGCCCAGCACGGTGGGTGCCTGCGGCACCGAGCCGCTGCGGTTGTCGCCGGTGGTGATGTAGAGCAGCCCGTCGGGCCCGAAGCGGATGCGGCCGCCACTGTGCGCGCCGCCGGCGTAGGCGATGCCGGTGACGATGTCGAGCCGGCCGCTGGTGGCCGTGTAGTCGGCGTTGACGACGAGGCGCACGATGCGGTTGTCGGTCGCCCCGCCGGCATTGCTGCCCATGAAAACGTACACGGTGCGGTTGCTGGCGAACTCGGGGTCCAGCGCCAGGCCGAGCATGCCGCTCTGGTCTTGCGCCACGAAGTCGGCGGGGCGGAACAGGGCCCGCGTGGTGCCGCCGGCGGTGCGCACGCTCAAGCCCCGGCTGCGTTCGGTGTAGAGCACCGCGCCATCGGGCGCGAAGGCGATGTCCCACGGCGCCGCCAGCCCGCCCAGCCAGACACTGCGCGTGAAGGTGGGCGCGCCGGCGGCCAGGGCGGTGGCGTTGAAGACGGCGGGTGCAAAACCGCTGGCGCTGGCCTGCAGCGTGTGCGTGCCGGCCGCGCTGCCCAGGGTCCACCGGCCGGCGCCGGCCAGGCCGGTGCTGTCGCTCACGGCGCTGGCGTTCTGCACGCTGCCGCCGCCCGCAGTGACGGTGAAGCTCACCACCACGCCCACCAGCGGCACGCCGGCGGCGTCACGCACGCGCACCGTGGGCACCACCGCCACGGCGCTGCCGGTGGTGGCGCTCTGGCCGTCGCTGCCCGCGCTGCGCTCGAGCACGCCCGTGCCCGGCGCCGGCGCGGCCATGGCGCTGAAGCTCACCTCGGGCAGGCCGGGTGAGCGGGCCGACAGGCGCTGCTCGCCCACCATGTTGCCCAGCGTCCAGCCGCCCACCGTGGCCACGCCCGCGGCATTGGTGGTGGTGCTGGCGCCGCTGACACTGCCGCCGCCGCTGACGATGGCAAAGGTGATGGCGATGCCGGGCACCGGCGTGCCATCGCGCGTGCTCACGCGCACGGCGGGCACGGTGGCCACGGCGGCGTTCACGGTGCCGGCCTGGCTGGCGCCGGCCTGGGCGGTGATGGCGGTGGGGGTGAGGTCGGGCGTTGGTGCGCTGTCACCGCCTCCGCCCCCGCAGGCGGCCAGGGCGGCCAGCAGCAGCAGCGGCAGGCCGCGCAGCAGGCGGTGCATCAGCAGATGAGGGCGCGTGATCCAGGGCAGTGTGGCGTTCATGACCCGCGATGTTGCTGGCTTCGCGCGCCGCCTGCTGTGACGGTCGGTTTCTGCCCATTCCGAAGCGAGGGCCGGTTTCAGCGTGGTTTCGGGCGGCGCCGGGCGACAAAGCCCAGCGCCGCGAGGCCACCCATCCACAAGGCCCAGGTGCCGGGCTCGGGCACCGGGGTGACGCTTGCGATGACCAGCCGGCCAAGGTTGTTGATGGAACCCTCCACGGTCCCCGCGTCACTGGTGAGCGACACGGTCAAGGTGTCCAGGCCGGCCGCAAAGCCTGCGGCTTCGTGCCAGCTGAAGCTGTCACCCACGGCGGGCAGGAAACCGTCGATGAACTGGAAGTTGACGACCGCATCCGTGAGATCGGCATCGCCTGTGACGAAGAGCTGGTCGAAGCTGCCGGCCCCAGACCCGGCGATTTCGATGTCGAACACGGCACCGCTGGCCTGCAGGTTGCCGTCGATGGTGAGCGCGCCGGGCGAGTTGCCGATGCGCACGGTCAGGCCGCGGCCGAAGAACACGGCGCTGCTGAAGGCACGGGTGTACTCGATGACGCCACTACCGCCCAAGGTGCCGGACTCGAAGCGCACCCCACCCGCGCGCAGAAGCCCGTTGACCAGGGTGCTGCCGCCTTCCTGCACGAAACTGCCCGGAGGCCGTCCGGTGCAGCAGTCCGTCAGATTGAGGCTGCCTCCTGCATCGATCTCGAGACGGGCCCCGGAACGCTGCACAAAGGCCGAGCCCTGGTCGCCATACAACTGCCCTGCGATACGCACAGCGCCGTGGTTGGTGAACGAGCTGAGCAGCTGCAGGTCGCCGTGGTGCTCGACGCTGCCGCCGGCCTGGACCTCGATCGCACCCGAGGCGATCGTGAAACTGCCCGCTTCGGTGCGCCACCGGCCCAGGTCGGCCACATGGATCTGGCCACCGCTGTTCACCTCCATTCGGCTCGCCGACAACAGCGTGCCACCACCACCCACCGTCACCCGGCCCGCAGCGCCAAAGGGACCACCGACCGCAACCCAGCCAGGTCCGCCAGCGGCATGCACGGTCCCGGTGACCACGTGCTCGTCCAGCAGCACCAGACGGCTGCCGGCGGCGCCTGAGAGCCATTGCGCCGGCAGGGCCCCCGTGCCCCCGTGGGTGCCCCCTGCCGAGAGTGTCAGCAGCCCGTCGGACACGCTCACGGTGCCGGCGTTGTCCAGGCGCGTGGTGATGGCCGCCCCGCCCGGCAGCGTGCCCACGGCGGCGATGCTTCCGCCCGGGGCGTTCTCGAAACGCAGGGCATTCACGTCGGACGGATCGGGGTTCCGGCTGCCGATTTGCGCGCCGTCGTCGAGCGAGATCGTGCCGCGGTTCGTCAGCGAGGCACCGAAGAACAGGGTCAGGCCGCCGGTGCGGTCGAAGTCGATGCCGTTGTTGCGGATGCTCATCGTCGAGCCGGCGGCATTGACGAAGCGCCCGTGCCCGCGCAGGTCCAGGCTGCCGTCGATCGTGCTGTCGGATTCGAAGCGAACCTCGCCCGGGCTGACGACCGTCATGACGGACGGCGTCACCGGACCGTTGGCATGAATCCTCGTCAGCCCCAGCATCGTCTCGTTGCCTGCCCCGGCACCGCGCACCGCGAGCAGACCGCCGCGCATGTCGACCCGCGTGCGGTCCAGCCGCGCGGCACTCAGCTGCGATCCAGGCACCCAGAACAGGTCGGCGGCGGGCACGTGTCGGGCCGTGGCGGCAAAAGGAGCACCGGCCAAGGTGGTGAGCCGCACCTCACGTTCAATGAAGGCGACATCGTCGGTCGGACCCGGAAACCTCCCGCCCACCCATTGGTCCTGTTCACCCCAGTGCCATCCGATCAGAAGCAAGGGCTCGGCGCGGGCAGGAACGGCGGCGGTCAGGACCAGTGCGGCGGCGACCGCCAGGGCCTTCAGGGGTCGGGCGGCCTGAAGGGTGGTAGCGCGGCGGGACAGGGTGGCGGTGGGCATGGGCACTCCAGGCGGCTGAGGTCTCTCGGGCGACGGAGGCCCGATCGGCACCTCGCCACTCCGCTTCGAATCTGGCCGAAGAGCCGTTACGCAAGCGTCGCGTCAGCCGCTGCAGGCCGCTGTCGCGACCCCCGCGTCCGCGGGGGGCAGGCCGGATTCGCCTCGCACTCGGCGGATGGCGTGGCCTGTGCAGGCTGTCAGGCGACACGACGAACTGACCCCCTGCCGACACGAGGAGTTGCCCCCGTCTTGGAAGGAGGTCGAAGTGCAAGAGAGGGTCAAGCAAGCTCCCCGGTCCGAGTGGATCGAAGGGAGGCAGGCGATGCTCAAGCTGGCGTCGCTGGGCTGGGGCGCCAAGCGCATCAGTGGCGAGCTGGGCTGCAGCCTCTGCGCCTCAGGCCGTGTACGGATCTGCGTGGCAGGCCCTCGGCGTTTGTTGTTCGACGGCTCAGTGCCGGAAGTGCCGCACCCCGGTGAGCACCATCGCGATGCCGCGTTCGTTGGCCGCGGCGACGGCGCCCGACCCCGGCATGGCCCACTGGCGGCGTCGCCAGCCGATGCCCCGCAGAATGACCGGCGTCCGCGCTCCGCGGTCCTGCCCGGTACGTCATGGCCACACCGTCCAATCCGCCCGCCCGCGAACCCCACCGCATCGTCATCGTCGGCGGCGGTGCCGGGGGACTGGAACTCGCAACCCGGCTGGGCGACCGGCTGGGCAAGCCGGGGCGCGCGCACGTGACGCTGATCGAGAAGTCGCGCACGCACTTCTGGAAGCCCCACCTGCACGAGATCGCGGCCGGCAGCATGGACCTGCATGCGCACGCCACCGACTACCTCGCGCAGAGCGCCTGGCACGGGTTCCGCTATCGCGTGGGCGAGATGGTGGGCCTGGACCGCGAGCACCGCCTGGTGCACGTCGGGCCGGTGCACGACGACGAAGGCCAGCTGCTCACGCCGGCCTACACCCGCCGCTACGACACCCTGGTGCTGGCCGTGGGCAGCCGGACCAACGACTTCGGCACGCCGGGCGTGGCGGAGCACGCGATCGCCCTGGAGACACCGGAGGACGCCGAGCGCTTCCACCGTCGGCTCGTCAATGCCTGCCTGCGGGCGCACATGCAGCCCGAGCCGCTGCGGCCCGGGCAGCTGCAGGTGGCCATCATCGGCGCCGGCGCCACGGGGGTGGAACTGGCCGCCGAGCTGCACCGCGCCACGCGCACGCTGGTCTCCTACAACCTCGAGCGCATCGACCCCGAGCGTGACGTGCGCATCCACCTCATCGAGGCCGGGCCGCGCATCCTGCCCGCGCTGCCCGAGCGCATCTCGGCCTCGGCGCATGCGCTGCTCCAGGGCCTGAAGGTCGAGGTCCGCACGGGCGCGCGGGTGACGGCGCTCGACGCCGGGGGCGTGCACCTGGCCGACGGCACCGCGATCCCGGCCGAACTGATGGTGTGGGCGGCGGGTGTGAAGGCGCCGCACTTCCTGGCGGGCCTGGCCGGCCTGGAGACCAACCGGCTCAACCAGATCGTCGTCGCGCCGACGCTGCAGAGCACGCGCGACGAGGCCGTTTTCGCCATCGGCGACTGCGCCGCCGCGCCCTGGCTGGGCCGCGAGGGCGTCACCGTTCCCCCGCGGGCGCAGGCGGCGCACCAGCAGGCCAGTCACCTGGTCACGCAGCTGGCGCGCCGCATCGACGGCCAGCCGCTCGAGCCGTGGCGCTACCGCGATTTCGGCTCGCTGGTCTCGCTGGGCGAGTACAGCACCGTGGGCAACCTGATGGGTGCGCTGGTGGGCGGCAACCTGTGGGTCGAGGGCCTGTTCGCTCGCACCATGTACCTCTCGCTCTACAAGATGCACCAGGTCGCGCTGCACGGTTGGTGGAAGACGGCGCTGGGCTCGGCCAGCCGCTGGCTGACGCGCCGCACCGAGCCCCGCGTGAAGCTGCACTGAGCCCCCGGGCGGCGCGTGCCGCGCCCACCCTATGGCGCGGCGGCGGTGGTCTTCGCCACGACCTCGCGATTCCAGTACGTCGTGTTGTGCAGCGACAGCAGGTCCGGGTCGGTGCGTGCGTACGCCCGCCAGGGCTCGTCGCGCTGGATCGCCTGCGCCAGGTCGGCGATCGCGAGCTCCCGGTCCCGCTCGCTCGCGGCGGCGACTGCGCGGTAGCAGGCCCGGTTGTAGTACGCCTTCGAGAACGCCGGATCCTGGCGGATGATGCCGTCCTGGAGCTGGATCGCTTCGGCGAACAGCGCCGACGCCTTGGACGACTTCTCGCTCACCGGCTGGCGCTGGCAGTAGACGCCCAGGTCGGCCAGCGAATTCGCCAACCCGTTCCGCGCGCCGCGGTGCAGCGGATCCTTGCCGATCACGCCGCGGAACTTGAGGATCGCGCGCTCCAGCAACTGCTCGGCGTCCGGATCGGCAACGCCTTTGCCAGCGGCGGTGGCGGCGGCGAGATGGGCGTTGTGCTGCTGTCGAAGCTGCTCGGCCTCCTGGACGATCTCTTCGGCCTGCACGTCGACGGCGAGCTGCTGGCTGACCTGGCGGCCCGTTTCGTCGCGGATCATTTTCTGGATCGCCTTGCTCGACAGGTCGTCGAGCAGCTTGGTCCCTGCGTAGCCGGAGAGCACGCCCCAGGCGGCCACCTTGACGAGGAACCATGCCGAGACGGTGTCCTGCAACTCCCGCCCGCCGCCGAAGATGCTCTCGGCGAACGCGAAGATCGCCACCGAGGCCGCCATGCCCACCAGTGCGTCGGCGATCGAGCCCCAATCCGCGCTGCGAGAACCGAACCGGACCCGGTAGCTGCGGCCCGCGCGCATCCCGTCGACGAAGCCGCCGAACGCACCGGAGACGGCGATCACGAACAGCGCCCACCAGGCCGTGTAGCGGTGGGGGTTGGCCGGGGGTGTCGGTTCGGAGGCCTTCGGCATCGGGAGGGGTGTCGCGGCCTGTGGCGGCTGTGACATCGCCGGGCCTGCGCCGGGGGCGGAGGCGACGCCGTCGGCTGCTCCGGCGGCCAACGCGTCGAAGGACAACCACGCACAGGACGCCACCACCAGCGCGGCCATGGCCATGCGAACGTGAACGAGGCGCTTCGAGATCATGTGACCCTGGCGATCGATCAGGGGGCACCCCGCGGAGCCTCTCGATCATGCCGGTCGAGCTCAGAAGGTGGACGAGCCCGGAGCTTCCCCAACGGCCCGCAATCCGTCGGTGCGCTGTCGCACACTGCGACTGCGCCCACGACGCGCTCGGCTGGCGCCAGGAGCTTCGAGGCCGTCGCGCGGGCGCTCGCGACCCACTTCCGCATGGCCTCCGCGGCCGCCGGGACTCCTGCGCCGAAACCCCGGTTCCTGCTACCCCGGCACGAGGACTCGAAGGCGCCGACGGCCACCCGCACGCGCCATGTGCGACACCGTACAGACCGGGCGCGCGACGGAGCACGACCATGTCGGCGACGCAGCGGCGGCCGAGTGCCGGCGCCGCTTCGAGGAGATCGTCCCATCAGCACCCGCCGGGCAACGCCTGGCCAACAAGGAACCCTGCCATGAATCCGATCCGACCCGGCACCGACACCGCGGCCCCAAGCCGGGACCGCTCGACGCCCTCACAGGCGTGGTCACGTCGCTGGAGGGTCCGCACAGCCGCGGCCCTGGGCCTGGCCATCGCCGGCCTGGGCGGCGCCCATGCCGCGACGACCCTCTTCAACTTCGATCCCGGCGCCAACTGGCGCACGACGACCGACCGTCTGGTCGGGCAGCAGTGGGCGCTCGGAAACTTCGACGCCAGCCAGGGCATCGCGGTCCAGACCGGGTACGGCAACCCGGATACGACGAGCCTGCCGGTCGACTCGATGATGTGGAACTGCGGGCCGGGCGGCGACCTCTGCCGCAATGCGCAGGGCGACATCACCGGCGGCGACGGACCGCTCGAGGCCTTCTTCGGCTACGGCTTCCGGATCGAGCCCGGCACGCAGGCCCTGTCGGCCGTGATGCGGGTGATCGCGGACGACTTCTTCCACCTGCGCGTCAACGGCTTCTCGGTCATGGCAGCGATGCTGGACGACCACCTCGACGGCAACGGCCAGCCGCTCCCGATGGCGGTCGACATCACCCAGTACCTGCGCGCGGGCGACAACGTCGTCTCGCTGCGCGCCATGGACGGCACGCTCAAGGGCGCCGCGGCGTCCTGCGCCCAGGGCGTGGAGGTGACGTCCGTGCTGGGCGCCTTCTGCAAGTACGACCGCGGCAACGAGTACGTGTCCGTGGCCGGTGGCGTCTTGACCGTGCCGGAGCCGGGGAGCCTGGCGCTGGTGGGTGCTTCACTGGGCCTGCTGGCGGTGTTCGCGCGGGCACGTCCGGCCACGACCGGCGCGGGCGGCCGGTCGGCCTGACGCTGGAGGGGCCGGCGGTTCCGCGCCGGCGCCACATTGCCGGGCACGCCGGCGGCCTGGCTGCGGCGCTCGCGCTGGTTCGCCGCGGCTTCGCGTTTCGCGCCGTGCGTTGCACGCGGGCTCAGTGCCGGAAGTGCCGCACCCCGGTCAACACCATCGCGATGCCGCGCTCGTCGGCGGCTGCGACGACTTCGTCGTCGCGCACGCTGCCGCCGGGCTGGATGACGCAGCTTGCACCGGCGTCGATCAGCACGTCCAGCCCGTCGCGGAACGGGAAGAACGCATCGCTCGCCGCTGCCGATCCCTGAAGGCTCAGGCCGGCATTCGCGGCCTTGATGCCGGCGATTCGGGCACTGTCGATGCGGCTCATCTGGCCCGCGCCGACGCCCAGCGTCATGCCGCCAGCGCAGAACACGATGGCGTTGCTCTTCACGTACTGCGCCACGGTCCAGGCGAACATCAGGTCGTCGAGCTGTTCGGGCGTCGGCGCGGTCTTCGTCACGAGCCTGAGTTCCTCGCGCCTGAGCACGTGGATGTCGCTGCTCTGCAGCAGCAGGCCCGAGCCGACACGTTTGCTGTCGGCGGCGTTGCGCCCCTGGTCCCACGGGCGTGCGCCGCCCGGCGGCAGCGCGATCTGCAACAGCCGCACGTTCTTCTTGGACGCGAAGATCTCCAGCGCTTCGCTGCTGAAGGCCGGCGCGATCAGCACCTCGACGAACTGCTTGGCCACTTCAGCGGCGGCGGCACCGTCGAGCGCACCGTTGAAGGCGATGATGCCGCCGAAGGCGGAGGTCGGATCGGTCTTGAACGCCTTCGTGTAGGCCTCAAGCGGCGTTGCCCCCAGCGCCACGCCGCAGGGGTTGGCGTGCTTGACGATGACGCAGGCCGGCGCCGCGGCGTCGAAGCTCTTCACGCACTCCCAGGCGGCATCGGCGTCCGCGATGTTGTTGTACGAGAGTTCCTTGCCCTGCAGCTGGCGGCCCGTCACCAGCGAGCCGGGCGCGGGGTACAGGTCGCGGTACAGCGCCGCGCTCTGGTGGGCGTTTTCGCCGTAGCGCAGGTCCTGCACCTTGATGAAGCTGCCGTTCATCTGCGCCGGATAGGCGGCCTGCCCGCCGCTCGCGATGTCGTGCGCCGAGAGCCAGTTGGAGATCGCGGCGTCGTACTGTGCGATGCGGTTGAACGCGGCCACGGCCAGCGCAAAGCGTGTCTCGCGCTTGATCTCGCCGGCCTGCAGTTCAGCCAGCGTCGCGGCGTACTGCGAGGCGTCGGTCAGCACCGTCACGTCGCGCCAGTTCTTGGCGGCGCTGCGCACCATGGCCGGGCCACCGATGTCGATGTTCTCGATCGCGTCGTCCAGCGTGCAGCCGGCCTTGGCGACCGTGGCCTCGAACGGGTAGAGGTTGACGACCAGCACGTCGATGGTGGCGATGCCATGCGCCGCCAGCGCGTCCATGTGTGCCGGCAGTTCACGTCGCGCCAGCAGGCCGCCGTGGATCGTCGGATGCAGGGTCTTCACGCGGCCGTCCAGCATCTCCGGGAAGCCGGTGTGCGACGCCACCTCGGTGACGGCCAGGCCGGCTTCGGCCAACAGCTTGGCAGTACCTCCGGTGGAAAGCAGCCGGTAGCCGAGTGTCGCCAGGCCCTGGGCGAGTTCGAGCACGCCGGTCTTGTCGGACACCGAGATCAGCGCGGTGCGGGTCGTCTGGGGGTTCATCGGAGAGGGTTTCGCAGAAGAGTCGTTCAGTTTCAGGCGGCCAGCGCTTCTTCCTCGCTCGGGGCGACCGCCACCGGAAGCCGCTCGTGGCGCTCGGCCAGGCTGTCGAAGTAGCCGTTGAAGGCCTCGATCTGGGCCTCGGCGTCGTCGATCAGGTTCATCGCCTGTCGGAAGGCCTCGCCACCGGGCAAGGCCCGCACGGCCCAGCCGATGTGCTTGCGCGCGCTGCGCAGGCCGGTGCGCTCGCCGTACAGCGCATGGTGCTCAAGCAAGTGCCGGGCGAGCCAGCGTTGCACGTCGCGGACCTTTGGTGGCGGCGGCAGGAAGCCGTGCTCGAGGAAGTGCGCGATCTCGGCGAAGATCCACGGGCGGCCCTGCGCCGCGCGGCCGATCATCAGCGCGTCGGCGCCGGTCGACCGCAGCACCCGCAAGGCGTCGGCGGCCGAGGCGATGTCGCCGTTGGCGACCACCGGCACCCTGACCGCCGCCTTGATCGAGGCGACCGTCTCGTGTTCGGCGCTGCCGCTGTAACCCTGTTCGCGCGTGCGGCCGTGCACCGTCAACATCGCGACACCGGCCTGCTCGGCGGCCCGCGCGAGGGTCAGTGCATTCCTGACGGCAGCACACCAGCCGGTCCGCATCTTCAAGGTCACCGGCACGCCCTGCGGCGCGCAGGCGGCGACGACGGCCTCGACGATGGCCATGGCCAGCGGCTCGTCCTGCATCAGCGCCGAGCCGGCCCACCGGTTGCACACCTTCTTGGCCGGGCACCCCATGTTGATGTCGATGATCCGGGCGCCGCGGTCGATGTTGTAGCGCGCGGCGTCGGCCATCTCCGCCGGGTCGACACCGGCGATCTGCACCGCGATGGGCGCACTCTCGCCCGCATGGTCGGCCCGGCGCGAGGTCTTCAGGGACGACCACAGTTCGCGCTTGCTGGTGACCATCTCGCTGACCGCATAGCCCGCACCCAGACCCTTGCACAGGACACGGAACGGACGGTCCGTCACGCCGGCCATCGGGGCGACGAACAGATTGTTCGGCACAAGGTGCGGGCCGATCTGGACGGGGTGGAGCAAGGCCATGGAATTCAACCGAGGATTATCCCTTGCACCGCCGGCCCGTCCGGTCAACACAGGTCACCGGGGAACCGGATGCCGGTTGGCCGCATCATCGGAGGGTGGATGCCTGGATGACCTCGCTGCTCGCGGCGCTCGCCCTGCCCGAGTACGGGCTGTTGACGGTGTTCGTGGTTTCGCTGCTTTCGGCCACGCTGCTGCCGATGGCCAGCGTGCCCGTGGTCTATGGCCTGATCGAGCTGAATCCGGCGCTGATGTGGCCCACCATCGCCGTGGCGACCCTGGGCAACACGCTGGGCGGCGCGATCAGCTACTGGATGGGCCTGGGCGCCGAGGCGGCCTTCGAGAGGCTCACTCGCCGGGCGCCCAGCCGCAGCCAGGTGCGAGCACTCGCCTGGGCCGAGAAGTGGGGGCCGCGGGCCTGCCTGCTGTCGTGGCTGCCGTTTGTCGGCGACCCGCTGTGTGCCGTGGCGGGGTGGCTGAGACTGCCCTTCTGGCCGTGCCTGTTCTACATGGCGGTGGGCAAGTTCCTGCGTTACGTGACCTATGTCGGCGCCCTGATCTGGGCCTTTCCCAATCCGTTTGCGTGACCGGAGCCGGCGTCGCAGCGAGACAATCGCGGCCATGAATACCGCCACCCCCTCCAAGACTCCAAGCTACGACGCACTGAGCAGTGCCTGGCTGCGCCTTCACCGCCTGGGCCACCTGCAAAACATTGCGGGCTGGGACCAGGCCGCGCTGATGCCCAGCAAAGGCAACGAGGCGCGTGGTGCGGCGATGGCCGAAATGGCCGCGCTGATGCACCGACTTCGTACCGAACCGAAGTTGCGCGACCAGATCAACTCCGCCGAACAAGAGCCACTGGATGCGCTGCAGCGCGCGAATCTGCGCGAGATGCGGCGCGAGTGGCGCCATGCGAACGCCCTGCCCGAGGACCTGGTCCAGCGCCAGAAGATCGCCACCAGTCGCTGCGAGCACGCCTGGCGCAGCCAACGCCCGGCCAACGACTGGGCTGGATTCGTCGGGAACCTCAAGCCGGTTCTGGCCATCGCCCGAGAGGAGGCACGGCTGCTTGGCCAGCAGTCGGGCCTGCGGCCGTACGACGCGTTGATGGACCGCTACGAGCCCGGCATGCGCTGCGCCACGCTGGACGGCATCTTCGGGAACGTGCGCCAGTGGCTGCCGGGGCTGATCCAGAAGGCGATGGAACGTCAGGCCCTGGCGCCGGCTGTCGACCCG
>Ga0315902_10003802_pt1 | contig 22299 bp, 19 predicted proteins | sample LakEriMetagenome_9_FD_203523 | JGI IMG/M metagenome (GOLD analysis project Ga0315902, IMG submission 203523) | Freshwater fungal communities from buoy surface, Lake Erie, Ohio, United States - Buoy 12 MA117 | ecosystem: Environmental > Aquatic > Freshwater > Lake > Lake biofilm | place: USA... | reverse complement strand
GGCCGCTTCGAAGGCCGGTCAAACCTTCTGGTGGAGGAGGCTGGATTCGAACCAGCGTAGGCGTAAGCCAACAGATTTACAGTCTGCCCCCTTTAGCCACTCGGGCACCCCTCCACGGAGAACCCGCGACTTTAGCACACTCTGCGGGAAGTCAAGAAGATTTAGATGGCGCGGGCGCCATCGATGCCTGCGATGCCGTAGCGCAGGATCAACCGGCCCCGATCGCCCACCAGTCGATGCGGTCGGAAGTGGCCATGAAGTGGCTGCCCTCGGCCATGAACGTCCTCTGGAAGTCGTTGGAGGGGTGTCTGGTGCGCCATACCGAGACCCCCGGGCGAGGCACCGGCACGGCCTGTTCAAAGAAGGCCTGCGCCTTCGACCCCCACAAGAGAAAAGCCGGCGGGTCTTCGCGATCATGCAGGTAGAGGGCAATTTCCGATGTGAGCGCCTGCCAACCACAGTTCAGGTGGCTGCCGATCTGCCCCACCTCGACCGTCAGCGTGGGGTTGAGCAACAGAGCCCCCTGAAGCGCCCAGTCATCGAGCACCCAGCGCTGCGGCGGCTTGAAACCGGGTCGGTCAGCCGTCAGAACGGCGAAGATGCGGCGCAAGGACGGCGGCTTGCCTGACAGGGCCGAGAACGCAAGGCCATCTGCATGCCCCGCCGTGGGGTACGGATCCTGCCCAAAGACCACCACCTTCACCTTGTGAGGGGGAGTGAGGCGCAGCGCTCTGAAGGGATCTTCAGGGGCGATAGGGCGGGCGGCCGACACGGCGCGTACCCGCTGCATCACCGCCTGGCACCGCTCGGGCGTCCACCCGGGCAGCGCCCGTGCCCAAGGCTCGGGCAAGGATGCGAAGGCGGCCGGCAGATCGTCTGGCGTCACTCGAACAAGCCTTGCAGTGCCAGACCGGGCTCGGGGGCACGCATGAAGGCCTCGCCCACCAGGAAAGCATGGATCCCTGCATCGCGCATGCGCCGCACGTCCTCCCGGCCCAGGATGCCACTCTCGGTGACCAGCAGCCGCCCGGCGGGGATGCGGTCGCGAAGCCCCAGCGTGGTGTCCAGCGAGACCTCGAAGGTCCGCAGGTTGCGGTTGTTCACGCCCACCAGCGGCGTCTTCAGGCGCAGGGCTCGCTCCAACTCGGGCCCGTCGTGCACTTCAACCAGAACGTCCAAGCCCAGCTCCAAGGCACAGGCTTCGAGCTCGGCCATCTGCCCATCGTCTAGGCAGGCGGCGATCAGCAGGATGCAGTCGGCCCCCATGGCCCGGGCCTCCACCACCTGGTAGGGGTCGATGATGAAGTCCTTACGCAGCACCGGCAGGCTGCAGGCGGCACGGGCCTGCTGGAGGTAGGCGGCAGCCCCCTGAAAGAACTGCACGTCGGTCAGCACACTCAAACAGGCGGCGCCACCCGCCTCGTAGCCGCGGGCGATGTCGGCGGGCACGAAGTGCTCGCGCAGCACACCCTTGCTGGGGCTGGCCTTCTTGACCTCGGCAATGACCGCCGGTTGCCCCAGCGCCACCCGGGCCTGCAAGGCAGCGGCAAAGCCGCGCACGGCCGGGGCCTGGGCCAGGTCACTGCGCAGATCCGCCAGGCTGCGGGCGCTGCGCGCTCGCGCCACCTCCTCTTGCTTGACGGCCACGATGCGCTGCAGGATGTCAGACATGTCGAGGCTCCTGGTCTCTCAAGGCGCCACGGGGCGGTAGCGGTTGGTCACCGCGACAAACTGGCTCAACTTGGCCAGCGCGGCACCACTGGCCACGGCCTCCCGCGCCCTGCGCACCCCCTCGGCCAGCGTGGTCGCCACGCCTGCGCAGTACAGCGCCGCGCCGGCGTTCAAGAGCACGATGTCGCGCACAGGGCCGTCCTCGTTGGCCAGGGCACGCTGGATGCACTGCACGGACTCCTGCGTGCTGGCCACCTTGAGCACACGAGAGTCGTAGACGGGCAGGCCAAAGTCGCTCGGGTGGACAACGTACTCGCTGACCTGACCGTCCTTCAACTCACCGACCAGCGTCTCGCCCGACAGCGAGATCTCGTCCATGCCGTTCATGCCGTGCACCACCATGACGTGCTCGCTGCCCAGACGTTGCAGCACGCGCACCTGAATGCCCACCAGATCGGGGTGGAAAACGCCCAGCAACTGGTTGGGCGCGCCTGCGGGGTTGGTCAGCGGCCCGAGGATGTTGAACAGCGTGCGTACGCCCAGTTCCTTGCGCACCGGGGCGGCGTGCTTCATGGCGGCGTGGTGGTTGGGAGCGAACATGAAGCCGATGCCGGTCTCAGCGAGGCACTCGGCCACCTGATCGGCCTGCAAGCCGATGAAGGCGCCCAGCGCCTCCATGACATCGGCCGAGCCCGAGGTAGAGGACACGCTGCGCCCGCCGTGCTTGGCCACGCGGGCGCCGGCGGCTGCGGCCACGAACATCGAGGCCGTGGAGATGTTGAAGGTGTGAGAAGCATCGCCTCCCGTGCCCACGATATCGACGAGGTGGGTGCGGTCAGCCACATGCACGGGCGTGGCGAACTCACGCATCACCTGCGCGGCTGCGGCAATCTCGCCAATCGTCTCTTTCTTGACCCGCAGACCGATGGACAGCGCCGCGATCATGACGGGCGACATCTCACCGCTCATGATGCGGCGCATCAGGGCCAGCATCTCGTCGTGGAAGATCTCGCGGTGGTCGATGACGCGGGTCAGCGCCTCGGTGTTGGTGATGGGCATGGGAACTCTCGCAGCAAACGGGGTTGATCAGACAGCAGAAGACAGAAGGCGGTTGGGGCACAGGTGGACCGGTTCGCAGCGCGACAGGCCGGGCGCCGCCCCCTCAGGACAAGACTTGACGCATGACGTCAACCGCACGGTCCACATCGGCGCGGGAGACGTCCAGGTGGGTGACCAACCGCAGGCGGTACAGGCCCGTGCACAGCACACCCTGGGCCCGCGCACGCTCCACCACGCCGTGCGCGCGGTCGGGCGCCACGTCCACGAACACGATGTTGGTGTGGGGCATGCCACAGCGCACCCCCGGCAGACCCTGCAAACCTTCGGCCAGGCGACGGGCGTTGGCGTGGTCCTCGGCCAGCCTGTCGATGTGGTGGTCCAGGGCGTGCAGCACCGCTGCCGCCAGCACGCCGGCCTGCCGCAGGCCGCCGCCCAACATCTTGCGCACCCGGTGCGCCCGAGCGATCAGGTCGCGTGGGCCGCACAGTGCCGACCCCACCGGCGCGCCCAGGCCCTTGCTGAAGCACACCGACACGGTGTCAAAGGGCTCGGCCAATGTGCGCGCCGCGGTACGGGCATCGCCGCCCGAGGCCACGGCGGCATTGAAGAGACGGGCGCCGTCGAGGTGGGTGGACAACCCGCGTGAGCGGGCCAGCGCCGTGGCCTGCTGCACATAGGCCTGAGGCAGTACCTGGCCACCCCAGGTGTTCTCCAGGGCCAGCAGGCGGGTACGCGCAAAGTGAGCGTCGTCCGGCTTGATCGCGGCCTCGATGTCGGCCAGCGCGATGGTGCCGTCAGCGGCCTGGTTCAAGGGCTGAGGCTGGATGCTGCCGAGCACTGCGGCGCCACCGCCCTCCCAGCGGTAGGTGTGGGCCATCTGGCCGACGAGGTACTCGTCACCGCGCCCGCAATGCGCCATGAGGCCGCAGAGATTGCTCTGCGTGCCCGTGGGCAGGAACAACGCCGCCTCCTTGCCCAGCATGGCAGCGATGCGCTCCTGCAGCGCATTGACCGTGGGGTCGTCGCCAAAGACGTCGTCACCCACGTCCGCCGCGGCCATGGCGGCACGCATGGCGTCGGTGGGACGTGTGACGGTGTCGCTGCGCAGGTCGATCATGACGGGGCCCCCATGCGGATGAAGTTGCGAAGCATCGCATGGCCGTGCTCCGAGAGGATGGATTCCGGGTGGAACTGCACGCCCTCCAGCGGCGTGGTCGACCCGGCCAAGCCCCGATGGCGCACACCCATGATCTCGCCATCTTCGGACTCGGCCGTGATCTCCAACTCGGGCGGCAAGCTCTCGCGCTCGATGGCCAGCGAGTGGTAACGGATGACCGTGGGCGACTCAGGCAGCCCGGCGTAGACCCCGCGCCCGTCGTGCCGCAAGACGCTGGTCTTGCCATGCATCTGGCGCGCAGCGCGCACGATGCGACCGCCCAAGGCGGCGCCAATGCTCTGGTGACCCAGGCACACCCCAAGCAGCGGCAGCCGACCCGCAAAGTGGCGCACCGCGGGCACGCAGATGCCCGCCTCCTGCGGTGAGCAGGGGCCGGGCGACAGGACGATGCGCTGCGGCGCCAGGGCCTCGATCTCTTCGAGCGTGATTTCGTCGTTGCGCACCACCTTGACGTCTTCGCCGAGCTCGGCGAAGTACTGCACCAGGTTGAAGGTGAAGCTGTCGTAGTTGTCGATCATCAGGAGCATCGGTGTTCTCCGGAAATTGCCATCAGCGGGAGACAGTGCGGTCAGCCGGGGCCTGAGGGCACCACGGCTGCGCAGGGGCCAGCGCCTCGGGAAAGGGAGGGACGACACCATCGCAGGTGCCGTTCCCAGGCCGGGCCAGGCCAAGAGGGGGTGTTCAGGCTGCTGGCTTGCGCCAAGGCCCCACTGGGCGGCTGAAGAAGAAGCGGTGGATGGACAACACGATGCCCCGATTATGGGGCGGCGCAACGCAGCTGATGGGACCGCGCCGGACCGAGCGCCACCAAGGTCTACAGGACCCGCTCGGTAGCTACGGCAGGCTCCTGCGCCGAGGCCATGCGGGCCGCTCTCACGCGGGCAGGCGGCAGCGTGAGCGCAAACACCGAGCCCTTGCCCGGCTCGGAGTCCACGAGGATCTCGCCCCCGTGGCGCTGGATCACATGCTTGACGATGGCCAGGCCCAGACCCGTGCCGCCGGTGTCGCGCGAGCGGCCACTGTCCACCCGGTAGAAGCGCTCCGTCAGGCGCGCCAGGTGCTCACGGGCGATGCCAGGGCCGTCGTCCTGCACCTCGAACAGGCCACTGCCGTCGTCGCGCGGCGTCCAACGCAGCTCGATCCGCCCTCCCGCCGGGGTGTAGCGCACGGCATTGGTGACCAGGTTGCCCAGGGCACTCTGGAGCTCCGTGAGGCTGCAGGCGACTTCGACCATGGCGGCCGCCGTCGGGACACCCGCGCCGTCCGCGGCGTCGGTCGGAGACACGGTAATGCGGTGCCGGCCGGCTGAGAGCGACTGCGCGTCGGCCACCGCCTGGCCGAGCAAGGCGGCCACCGGCACCCACTGATCCAGCCTCGGCCGGGGACTGCCCTCCAGCTGGGCCAGCTGCAACAGGTCAGACACCAGAGCCTGCATGCGGCCAGCCTGCTGCTCCATGACATGCAGGACCCTGCGCTGCTCTTCAGGCGGCAGTTGGATGGATGACAGGGTCTCCACGTAGCCGGCCAGCACGGTCAGCGGCGTGCGGATCTCGTGCGAGACGTTGGCCACGAAGTCCCTGCGCATGCTCTCGGCCCGTTCGCGCTCGGTGATGTCCTGGGACAACACCAGGTTGAGGCCCGGCCCGTACGGCTTGACAAGCACCGACAAGGTGCCCTGCGTGCGGGGGTTGGGGTAGGTTACGGGCTGGTCGAACGCACCCGCTTGCAGATAGGCCACAAAGGCCGGTGCCCGCACCAGGTTGGTGATGGGCTGGCGCACGTCGCGCACGGGGTCCAGCCCGAAGTGATCAGCCGCCACCCGGTTGCACCACTCGATCTGGTCCTGGGCATCGAGCAAGAGCACCCCGTTGGGCGAGGCCTCGACGGCCGACAGGAACTGCTCGCGCTTCTCGCGTTCTCGGCGCGTCACGTCGTCCCGCTTGACCAGGGCGCGCTCGGCACGATAAGCCAGCTCGCCCCAGAACCCGGCAAATCGCGGAGCGGGTTCGTCCTGCCTGCCGCGCAACCAGGACAGCACCGCGGCACCGCGGCGCCTGTCCCGCCAGACGAAGGCCACCGCTCCGGCCGCCGCGCCCAGCCAGGGCAGCCAGCCCAGCCCACGGCTGAGGCCCAGCAACCAGTCGGCGAGCCCTCCGGCTACAGCCCCCGCCAGCGCAAAACTGATCAGCGTAAAGACGCCAGACAGCAGACCTTCCATGACGAGACAGAACCGTTCAGAGCGCGACGGCGGCGCTCGTGGCGGCCAGACGATAGCCCGCGCCACGCACCGTCTCCACGAGACCAGCGCAATCAGCTACGGACAGCGCCTCGCGCAGCCGCTTGACGTGAACGTCCACCGTCCGTTCTTCGATGAAGACGTGGTCGCCCCAGACGCGGTCCAGCAGCTGGGCGCGGCTGTGCACCCGCTCGGGATGGGTCATCAGGAAGTGCAGGAGACGGAACTCCGTGGGCCCCAGCCGAATCTCCAGCGCGGCTGACCCAGCGAGTTGCCCCGTGACCCGGCGGGTGGCCGGGTCCAGCTTCAAGGCGCCGACCTGCACCACGTCGTCCAAGGCCTGGGGTGACCGTCGGCGCAGTACCGCCCGCACCCGGGCCACCAGCGTGCGCGGGGAAAAAGGCTTGACGAGGTAGTCATCCGCGCCGGCCTCCAGGCCTTGCACCTGGTCGGCCTCCTCGGCGCGGGCCGTGAGCATGATCACGGGAAGGTCACGCGTGCGAGCCTCGCTACGCCACTGCCGGCACAGCGCCACACCACTGCGGTCGGGCAGCATCCAGTCGAGCACCACCAAGCTAGGCAGTTCGCGGTCCACGGCCTCGCGTGCGGCCTCGGCCGTGGCTGCCGTGGACACGTTGAAGCCTGCGTGGCGCAGATTGATCGAGAGCAACTCGGCGATGGCCGCCTCGTCCTCCACCACCAGCAAGCGGTTGGCCATCATGAGCCTGTCCTCCACGCCCTGAGACAGCAGCTCACTTCGCGGCGGTCTCGATGTCGGCCATCGGGGCGTGCCGCACGTCCGCGCCCTTGACGATGTAGATCACCGCCTCGGCCAGGTTCTTGGCGTGGTCTCCCACCCGCTCCACCGCCTTGGCCACGAAGACCAGGTCGATGCTGGAGGAGATGGTGCGCGGGTCTTCCATCATGTAGGTGATGAGCTTGCGCATCATCCCCTCGAACTCCTGGTCGATCTGGTCGTCGTGCTTGAGCACATCCAGCGCCATGCGGGTGTCCAGGCGCGCAAAGGCATCCAGGGCCTTGCGCAACTGGGCCACCGCCAGGTCGCACTCGAACTGCAGGTCGCCCACGGGCAGGCGGCGTCCGGGCATGCCCACGGCCGCCAGGCGTTGCACCACCCGCGCGATGCGGGAGGCCTCGTCACCTACACGCTCGAGGTTGGCAATGATCTTGCTGATCGCGATCAGCAAGCGCAGATCGCGCGCCGTAGGCTGGCGCCGGGCGATGATGCCGGAGAGATCGCGGTCGATTTCGACCTCCATGCGGTTGACGCGCTCCTCGTCGCGCAGCAACTGGCCGGCGAGGTCAGCGTCGATGTTGACCAGCGCAGTGATCGAGCGCGAAACCTGGCTCTCCACCAGGCCGCCCATCTCGAGCACGCGGGTGGAGACGCCGCTCAACTCGGCGTCAAACTGGGTGGAGAGATGCTTGTCGGGCATTTGAATCTTTCAGGTAAGAGAGCTTGGTCCTGCCTCAACCGAAGCGGCCGGTGATGTAGTCCTCGGTTTCCTTGCGCTCGGGCTTCATGAAGATCTCCTTGGTCTCGCCAAACTCGATGAGATCACCCAGGTACATGTAGGCCGTGAAGTCGCTGCAGCGTGCGGCTTGCTGCATGTTGTGCGTGACGATGGCGATGGTGTAGTCGCTCTTGAGTTCGTGCACCAGTTCCTCGATCTTGCCGGTGGAGATGGGGTCCAGCGCCGAGGTGGGCTCGTCCAGCAACAGCACCGAGGGCTTGACCGCCACGCTGCGGGCGATGCACAGCCGCTGCTGCTGGCCGCCCGACAGGGACAGCCCGCTCTGGTTGAGCTTGTCCTTGACTTCCTTCCACAACGCGGCCTTGGACAGTGCCCACTCCACGCGGTCGTCCATCTCGCTGCGCGACAGCGTCTCGTAGAGCTTCACGCCGAAGGCGATGTTGTCGTAGATAGACATCGGGAATGGCGTGGGCTTCTGGAAGACCATGCCGATACGGGCACGCAGCAGGTTCAGGTCCTGGCCGTCCTCCAGGATGTTCTGGCCGTAGAAGTTGATCTGGCCCTCGGCACGCTGGCCGGGGTAGAGGCTGTACATGCGGTTGAAGGTGCGCAGCAGGGTGGACTTGCCACAACCCGACGGGCCGATGAAGGCCGTGACACGCTTCTCTGCGATGTCCAGGTTGATGTTTTTCAGCCCCTGGAATTTGCCGTAGAAGAAGTTCAGCTGGCGGATTTCAAGCGCGTTCGTGGGGGTGACAGCGGTGTCTGACATGGTGGGTTCCAGAAGGGGCGCGCGGGTTGGGCCAGCGGTGTCGCTCAGGTGGAGGTGCGGTCGCGGAAGAACACCCGCGCCACGATGTTGAGCACCAGCACGGCCAGCGTGATCAAAAGCGCACCGGCCCAGGCCAGCCGGATCCAGTTGTCGTAGGGGCTCATGGCGAACTGGAAGATCACCACCGGCAGGTTGGCCATGGGCTTGCTCATGTCGGCGTTGAAGAACTGGTTGTTCAGCGCCGTGAACAGCAGCGGCGCGGTCTCGCCGCTGATGCGCGCCACCGCCAGCAGCAAGCCAGTGATCACCCCACTGCGCGCTGCCCGCAAAGTGACCATGGTGGCCACCTTCCAGCGCGGCGCCCCCAGGGCAAAGGCGGCCTCGCGCAAGCTGCCAGGCACCAGGCGCAGCATGTTCTCGGTGGTACGCACCACCACCGGAATGGCAATCAGCGACAGCGCCATGCTCCCGGCGTAACCGGAGAAGTTGCCGACCGTGGCCACTGCGATGGCGTAGACGAAAAGGCCGAGCACGATGGACGGCGCGGACAACATGATGTCCGTGACGAAACGCGTGAACTCGGCCGTGCGGCTGCTGTCACCGTACTCGGCGAGGTAGACCCCGGCCAGCACGCCCACGGGCGTGGCCACCAGCACGGTCAGCGACAGCATCATCAAGCTGCCGACGATGGCGTTGCGCAGCCCTCCGCCCTCGGTGCCCGGCGCGGGCGTATCTTGGGTAAAGAGGTTCAGATCCACGCCCGACAGGCCGTTGTAGAACAGCACTGCCAGGATCCACAGCAGCACAGCCAAGCCCAGGGCCATGGCGCCCATGGAGAGGGTCAGACCGATCCGGTTGGCCATGCGGCGCCGGCGGTAGAGGACGGGGTTCATGCTCACAGGCCCTTGCCCTTCTCTGCACGGAGGATGAGGATCTTGGCCAGTGAGAGCACCACGAAGGTGATCACGAACAAGAGGAAGCCCAGCGCAAACAGCGTGGAGAGGTGGAAGTCAGCGGCCTCGCCGAACTCGTTGGCGAGCGTCGAGGCGATGGAAGTACCGGGCGAGAACAGCGACGTAGGGAGCCGGTTGGCGTTGCCGATGACGAAGGTCACCGCCATGGTCTCGCCCAGCGCCCGCCCGAGGCCCAGCATGATGCCGCCGATGACGCCCTTCTGGGTGTACGGCAACACCACCTTGCGCACGACCTCCCAGGTGGTGCAGCCCAGCCCGTAGGCCGACTCGCGCAGGATGGGGGGCACGATCTCGAAGACGTCGCGCATCACGGCCGCCACGAAAGGCAGCACCATGAAGGCCAAAATCATGCCCGCCGCCAGGATGCCCAGGCCGTTGGTGGCTCCACCGAAGAGCCAGCCAATCAGTGGCATGCCACCCAGCACGTGCTGCACCGGCACCTGGAAGTAGTCGGCAAATAGCGGCGCGAAGATGAACAGGCCGAACATGCCGTAAATGATGGAAGGCACGGCGGCCAGCAGCTCGATGGCTGTGCCCAGACCCCGGCGCAGCCACACCGGGCAGGTCTCGGTGAGGAACAAGGCGATGCCGAAGGCCAGCGGCACTGCGATCAGCATCGCAATGCCTGCGCTGCTGACCGTACCGACGATGGCGATGAGGGCGCCGAACTCCTCGTTGATGATGTCCCACTCGGCGCGCCAAAGGAACTCGAAGCCAAACTTCTTGAAGGTCGGGGCGGCGTTCAGCAGCAGCGAGCCGATGATGCCCAGCAACGCCACCAGCACCAGCAGGGAGAACGACTGCGTCAGGCGGTGAAAGACAGCGTCCTGTATGCGCTGGCGCCGCGCGATGGCCAGCGTGGCAGGGGCCACGCCAGCCAGGGGGGTCTGCGGGGAGGTCATGCGAGGATTTTCCGATTCGGGGCGACGAACGCCAGGAGTATGCCCATGGCGGCCCGCGGCGGGCTGAGAGTCGCCGCCCAAGGGCTCCAGGGCAGTTGGCGTCGTCCCGCTCACGGGTACCCGCCTGGACCGGCTGGGTTCAGCGCTTGACCTGCGACCAGACCCGGGTGCGGATGTCGGCCGTCAGCTTGTCGGGCAGCGGCACGTAGTCCAGATCCAGCGCCATCTGCTTGCCGTTCTTGAAGGCCCAGTCAAAAAACTTCAGCGCCTCGGCCGCGGCCGCCTTGTCGGCCGGCTCCTTGTACATCAGGATGAAGGACGCCGTGGAGATGGGCCAGCTCGTCGCTCCCTTGGCATTGACCATCGACACGCCCATGCCGGGCGTACCAAACCAGTCAGCACCTGCGGCAGCGGCCGCAAAGGTCAGATCGTCAGGGCTCACGTACTTGCCATCAGCGTTCTGGATCTGCATAAAGTTCATGTTGTTTTTCTTGACGTAGGCGTATTCCACATAGCCGAGCGAACCCTTGATGCGGTTGACGTTGGCGGCCACGCCTTCATTGCCCTTGCCGCCCACGGAGGTGGCAGCGGGCCACTTGACGGCAGCGCCCTTGCCCACCTTGTCGGCCCAATCTTTGCTGACGGCCGTGAGGTAGTCGGTGAAGTTGAAGGTGGTACCGGAGCCGTCAGCGCGGTGCACCACGGTGATGAGCTGGTCGGGCAGCTTCTTGCCGGGGTTCAGCGCTGCGAGCTTGGCGTCGCTCCACTTGCTGATGGTGCCCATGAACATTTCGGCCAGCACCGGGCCGGTCACACGCAGTTCACCGGGCTTGAAACCCTCGAGATTGATCACAGGCACCGTGCCGCCAATGATCGCCGGGAACTGCACCATGCCATCCTTGTCCAGGTCAGCGCCTGACACCGGGGCGTCGGTGGCACCAAAGGTCACGGTCTTGGCGCGGATCTGGCGAATGCCACCCGAGGAGCCGATGGACTGGTAATTCAGGCCTGTGCCCGTTTCCTTCTTGTAGGCCTCTGCCCACTTGGCGTAGACGGGGAAGGGGAAGGTGGCGCCCGCGCCAGTGATGTCAGCCGCGAGTGCGGCACCGCTGTAAGCCAGGGAGGCCACGACGGCGGCGGCCAGGGTCTTGAGGAAGTGACGCTTCATCGTTTGCTCCGTAGGAAGAAAGTGATCAGGGACAGTGCTCCGATCCACGCCGAGCGGACATTGCACTTTGCTGCGATCGGACTGTAGGGAGCTCTCGTGAAGCTTTTGTGACAACCCGCGTCCTTGTGTGACATTGACAGGGCGGTTGGTGCGTGTCCTGAGAGGGGCTACGGGCAGCCAGACGGCCAGCCCCTTTGTCACACAGCCGTCACACCGCAGAACTATCGTGTCTGCGCCGTGGGCTCGTCGGCCCTGGAGAAACTGCCCATGATCGATCGCGAAGTGTCCCTGCTGGCCTTCAACCGTCGCGTGCTCGCCCAGGCCCGGCGGCTCGATGTCCCGCTGCTGGAGCGCCTGCGCTACGTCACCATCGTGTCGTCCAACCTGGACGAGTTCTTCGAAGTGCGGTTTCCCGACTGGCTGGAGTTGGTGCGCCAGAGTACGCAAGGTGAGACGCGCCAGGAGTTTGCCGACCTCTCGGCCCAGGCGCACGAACTGATCGATGAGCAGTACCGGGTGCTGAATGACGAGGTGATGCCCGCCCTGGCGCAGAAGGGTTTGCGCATCCTCAACCACGCAGACCGCAACGAGGCACAACGGCGTTGGGTGGCGCGCTTCTTCGAGGCACAGGTGCGCCCCCTTTTGGTGCCGGTGGCGCTGGACCCGGCCCACCCCTTCCCGCTGGTGGCCAACAAGAGCCTGAACTTCATCCTGCGCCTGACAGGCGACGACGTGCATGCCGCGGGTGGCGCCATCGTGATCGTCAAAGTGCCGCGCTCGCTGCCACGGGTGATCCGCCTGCCCGACCGGCTGATGCCGCCGGGTGAACAGGGCTTTGTGCTGCTGACCAGCGTGATCCGCGCCCACCTGGGCGAGCTGCTGCCCGGCCGCACGGTGGAAGCGTTCTCGCAGTTCCGCGTCACGCGCGACTCCGACCTGGAAGTCGACGAGGACGACATGACCAACCTGCGCCAGGCGTTGCGCACGGGCCTGACGACACGCCACTACGGCCAGGCCATCCGCCTGGAAGTGGTGAGCTCGTGCCCGCCCGAGTTGTCCGCGATGCTGCTGCAGCAGTTTGCTTTGCCCCCCGAGGCGCTGTACCCCGTCAATGGCCCGGTGAATCTGGTCCGACTCAACGAGCTGATCGACCAGGCGCCGGCCAAAGGTCTGCGGTTCTCGCCTTTCGAGCCCGGATGGCCTGAGGCGCAATGGCCTCGCGGCACCAGCATCTTTGAGCGCCTCAAGCGCGGTGACTTGCTGCTGCACCACCCTTTCCAGAGCTTTGAACCGGTGGTGGAGTTTCTGCGGCAGGCCGTGGCCGACCCGAACGTGCTGGCCATCAAGCAGACGGTCTACCGCACCGGCACCCAGAGCATTCTCATGGACTTGCTGCTGGAGGCCGTGCGCCGGGGCAAGGAAGTGACCGTGGTGCTGGAGCTCAAGGCGCGCTTTGACGAGGAAGCCAACATCAACTGGGCCGAGCGGCTGGAGGGTGTGGGCGCCCAGGTGGTCTACGGCATGGTGGGGCTGAAAACCCACGCCAAACTCCTGCTGGTGACCCGCCGCGAAACCCCGCGCAAGGGTAACACGCAGCTGCGCCGTTATGCCCACCTGTCCACCGGCAACTACAACCCTCGTACCGCCCGCCTCTATACCGACGTGGGTTACCTGACCGCAGACCCCGAGCTGACCGCTGACGTGGACGCGGTGTTCCTCAAGCTATCCAGCCTGGCGCCCATTTCCGGGCACCGGCGTCTGCTCACCGCCCCCACGCAGCTGCACGCGCGCATGCTGGACCTGCTGCGTAAGGTGACCGATGCTGCACGCCACGGGCAGACCGCACGGGTGGTGGTGAAGGTGAATTCCCTGACCGACCCAGCCCTGACCGACGCGCTGGTGCTGGCAGGCCAGGCCGGTGCCCAGGTGGACTTGATCGTGCGAGGCGCCTGCATCCTGCGCCCGGGCGTGCCCGGGTTGACCGACAACGTGCGCGTGCGCTCGGTCATCGGCCGGTTTCTGGAGCACACGCGGGTCTTCTACTTCCGCTGGGGCGATGCCGCCGCGCCCGAGGAGGCGCTGTACCTGAGCAGCGCCGACTGGATGTCGCGCAACATGCTGCGCCGGGTGGAGGTGGCCTGGCCCATCCTGGATGAGGCGCTGCGCCAGCGCGTCATCGACGAATGCGTCACACCGTATCTGCTGGACGAACAGGACGCCTGGCTGCTGCAGCCGTCAGGCGAGTACACGCGCGCGGCCGAACAGGGCCTGAGCGCGCAGCAGGCCCTGATGCAGCTGCACGGCCAGGCAGGCGGTTGAACGTGGACCTGATCCTGTGGCGACATGCCGACGCGCGCGAAGCGCGTGACGAGCTGACAGACCTGGACCGGCCCCTCAGCGCCAAGGGTGAGCGACAGGCGGCCAAGATGGCCAAGTGGCTGAATCTGCACCTGCCCGAGAGCACCCGCGTGCTCGTGAGTCCTGCGCTGCGCACGCGCCAGACGGCCGAGGGTCTCGAGCGGCGAAAGCGGGTGATCGAGGCGCTGGGGCCAGAAGAAACGGTGGATTCGCTGCTGCATGCCGCCCGCTGGCCGGACGCCAAGGAGCCGGTGGTGGTGGTTGGCCACCAGCCGACCCTGGGGCTGACGGCGGCCTATCTGCTGGCCGGCGTCATGCAACCCTGGCCCATCCGCAAGGGTGCGCTGTGGTGGATCAAGCGGCGCGAGCGTGATGGGCGCATCGAGGTGCTGCTGCATGCCAGCCTGACGGCTGAACACGTGTAAGCGCTCCCGGCCGCCCGTCGCGCCGATCGCGGCCAAACAAGGTCAGATGCCGTCAGGCGGCCGCAGCGCGCGGCTTGCGGCGCGCGCCTTTGGCCTTGGGCTTGCCCTCGCCGGGCAGCGAATCGAACAGCGCTACATACTCGAGCGTGAGCTTGTGGCCCGGGTCCAGGTGGATCATGGGACGGGCCAGCTGGTGAGACTCGCGCACCTTGACCGAGCTGCTGAGGTAGGGCTGCAGCACCGGCAGGCCTTCGTCCACCAGCGCCTGCACCAACTCACCCGGCAGACGCGCCCGGGCCTGGAACTGGTTGACCACGATGCCCTGCACCTCCAGCTCCGGGTTGTGGTCGCCACGCAAGTCCTGCACCTCTTCCAGCAGGCCGTACAGGGCCTTGCGTGAGAAGTCGTCGCAATCAAAGGGGATGAGGCACCCCTGTGCGGCGATCAAGGCACTGCGGGTGTAGAAGTTCAGGGAAGGAGGGGTATCGATCCAGATGCGGTCGTAAGCGCCCTCCAGCAACTCCAGGCCCTTGCGCAGCTTGTAGATCTTGTAGCGCGACTCCAGCTTGGCGTGCAGTTCGGCCAGCGCGGCACTGGCGGGCATGACGCTCAGGTTGTCGAAGGGCGTGGGCACCACAAAGCCCTCCACGCCCTCGTCCTTGACCGTGAACTTCAGCGACTGCTCGAAGAACCCGGCCGCACCGGCGTGGTCCTCATCAGCCGCATCGCCCAGCAGGTAACGCGTGCTGTTGGCCTGCGGGTCCAGGTCGACCACCAGCGTACGCAGGCCGCGTTGCGCCCCGATGGCCGCAAGGTTGCACGTGATGGTGGACTTGCCCACCCCGCCCTTCTGGTTGAACACGACGCGCCGCATGAGCCTTCTCCCGATGGATGAGGCCCGGATTGTCGCTTCAGATCAGCGTCGGATCAGGGTTTTCCCCAGCGACGCCCTGGGCCTTGGGGTAGGCGTCATCTTCACGTCATCGAAGGTTCATGACGGCGTCACGACGGAAATTGAGGATCTGGTTATGGACATGATCAAACTCAACTCCACCGAATCACAACCTGCGCCGCAGGCCCTCTCGCTGCCGCTGAAGGAGGCGCCAGGTTCCGCACGCCTGCAGGCCGTGTGGGCCCGCCACGAGGATGAGGTGCGCGCGGCGCAGCGGCTGCGCTGGCGGGTGTTCTCGCAGGAGATGGGCGCACGCCTGAGTCTGCTGCCGGGCGCCCCCGAAGGCCATGACATCGACATCTATGACCGCTTCTGTGAGCACCTGATCATCCGGACCACCGCCACCGAGGACCAACCCTCCGAAGTGGTGGGCACCTACCGGCTTCTCACGCCCGCCGGTGCCAAGCTGGTGGGCGGGCTGTACACCGACACCGAGTTCGACCTCGTGCGCCTGCGCCACCTGCGGCCCAGGATCGCCGAGCTGGGACGCTCCTGCATCGACGAACGCTGGCGCACTGGCGGGGTGATCATGCTGCTGTGGACCAGCCTCGCGGGCTTCATGGCACGCAATGGCCTGGACGTGATGCTGGGCTGCGCGAGCGTGCCCATGCGCGACGGCGGCCACATGGCCGCCAGCCTGTGGACGCAATTGCGTCAACACCATCTGGCGCCCATCGAGCACCACGTCACGCCGCGGTTGGCCCTGCCGGTCGACGAGCTCGACTGCACGCTGAACGTGGAGCCGCCGGCGTTGATCAAGGGCTATCTGAACTGCGGCGCGAAGGTGCTGGGTGCACCCGCCTGGGACCCGGATTTCGGCACCGCCGACCTGCCAATGATGCTGCAGCTGCGCGAGATGTCGCCCGCCTACCGGCGGCGGCTGCTGGGTGCCTGAGGAGGCTGTCGAACTTACGGGCCGCAGGCCCCAAGGCCGTACAGTTCCTGCACCGCTCTACGCTCCAGGCTCAGCCCGCCAGCTCGAGCGTCAGGCCGCCCTGACGCTGCCAGGCCTGAACCTCCTCCTGCAGCAGGTGAAGCGTTCGGGGATTCGGGGTGGCATGCGCAGCCTCCCAACCCAGCAGCGCACCACGGCCGTTGTGCCGGGTGAGCCTGTATGCCGGAGCGGGCTCGGCCTCCCGGGCGTGGCAGCGGATGACGGCCAACCGCAGGCACAGCGCCTGCCAGGCGAACAGCGGCTCGGCCAGCGCCTCCTCCACCTTTCTCAAGCCCCCCCGCTGCGCCAGCACCAGTTGCCCGATACGGCGCTGCTGACTCTGCGAGAAACCCGGCGCGTCCAGGTGGGACATCAGGTAGGCACTGTGGCGGTGGTAGTCGTGATGGGACACCGCCAACCCCAGTTCATGCAGGTCGCAGGCCCAGGCCAGCTCGCGGCGCGCCTGAGGGTCGGCCTGCGGAAAGGCTGCGCCGTGCAGTTGCAAGGCGGTGTCGCGCACACGGTGGGCCTGAGCCACGTCCACGCCAAACCTCGCCTGCAGCGCCGCCACGGTGATGTCGCGCGCGTCCTGACCTCGTGCGCCAGAGCGCTGTGCCAGCAGCCGCTCGTGGAGGTCGATGATGACGCCCTGGCGCAGGGCACCCTTGGCCGGCCGCATGTGCTCGATGCCAAAGTGCGTGAACAGCGTGTACAGGATGGCCAGCCCGCCGGGGATCACGGCGCGACGATCTTCGCGCAGACCCGGCACCTCCAGGCGGTCCAGATGGCCGGCGTCGATGCAGCGCTCGATCAAACCGGCCAGCGCCGAGACCGTGATGTCCCCGTCCGTGATGCCAGACTCCCTTAGCACCTGAGACACCGCACCGGCCGTGCCGGAAGAGCCCAGCGCCTGCGTCCAAAGTGAGGGCGCAAACTCGGTCATGGCCTCCTCGAACTCGGCACCGGCAGCGATCTGCGCTGCGCGGAAGGCCTGCGAGCTCAGGCGACCGTCACCAAAGTAGCGCATGGACAGGCTGACCGAACCCACGGCAAAGGACTCTGCCGCCTTGGGCGCACGCCCTTGGCCCAGGATGAGCTCGGTGGAGCGCCCGCCGATGTCCACCACCAGGCGGGACTCGTCCGAGGGCTGAAGAAAGGACACGCCGCTGTAGATGAGACGGGCCTCCTCGCGGCCGGAGATCACCTCGATCGGGTGCCCCAACACACGCTGCGCTGCGCGCAGGAACTCGTCGCGGTTGCGGGCCTCGCGCAGGGTCTGCGTGGCCACGGCGCGTATGCGCATCGGATCGAACCCCTGCAGCCTCTCGGCAAACGCGGCCAACGTCGCGAGGCCTCGCTCAAAAGCGGCCTCCGTCAGGCGGGACTGATCATCCAACCCGGCCCCCAGGCGGACCGTCTCCTTCAGATAGTCCACACGCCGGTAGCGGCCAGACGCCACGCGGCCCATCTCCAGGCGAAAGCTGTTGGATCCGATATCGATGGCAGCGAGCACGCCGGCTTCCTGGGAAAGGGACATGCGGGCATTGTGCTTTGCTTGGTGGAGATGGGCGGTGCGCACAGGAAAGCATCAGCCCGGTGAGCGAAGTGAAGCCTGCAGGCCTCACGCCGCTCACCGGGCGCAAGTGTGGAGAAGAAGGTGTCAGTAGCTCAGATTGAGCTGCAGGACCGAGGTGGTGCCGCTGACCTCATGGCCCAGGATCAACAGAGGTTTGCCGTTCGGGGACTTGGCCGCAGGCACAAAGATCAGACCTTCTGGCCCACGATCACCGGTGGCGCCTGTGCGGGCGTTGAAGTAGGTCACAAAACTCGGGGACACCGGGTTGCTCACGTCGTAGACCATCACGCCACCCACCCGCTCAAGCCCGATGAAGGCAAAGGTCTTGGCGCCAATCTTGCCCAGCACCACTCCTTCGGGCTCCGGGCCCTTGGAGGCGCTGCGGCCGTCCAGGGTGTCGTTGTCGTGACTCGCGTTGAACTTCACGTTGGCCAGCGCCTGCGTGCGCTGCTCGAACTGGTCGCCCGAATCGAAGACGCGGGTGAAGCTGGAGTTCCAGATCGAGAAAGAGCGCGCGCCAAAGCTGTAAAGCTCGTTGCACTGACCCGCGGCGTTCTTGCCGGCGCTGCCGCCATTGGGCGTGGAGGTGATGCGCAGGCGCCCCAGGTTCGAGTCCAGGATGAGGTTGGCGGCATCCGTGAAGACGGTAGGGTCCAGGCCCTTGTCGCAATGAGCTCTCACCCGCGTCTCTTCATTGAAGCCCGGCCAGTCGGCACGCGCATCGCCTTCGTTGGCCGTCACCAGGTACACCTCGCCATTGACGGTGTAAGTAGCAATGGCATCTGGCAGGTACAAGCCTTTGACCGGATAGGCCGCGATCTTGATGGCGGGGGTACCGGAGTTGGTGTTGGTGCCACCGTCTTCGTCACTGGCGTCCAAGCCCATGCCCGCCATGCTGTGGTTCTTGAAGCCCAGCGGCCTGATCGACAGCACCTTGGCGCTGGCGATGTCCACCACGGCCACTGCATTGTTCTCCTGCAAAGTGACGTAAGCGGTGGTGCTGCTCTCATTGACGGTGATGTACTCGGGCTCCAGGTCCTGCGCTGCCGAGGCTCCCGGGCCATAGATCCGCACACCCTGCGTACGCAACTCAGCTTCTTTGCCGTTGAAGGCCTTGAAGTCAGCGGTGGCCACCGTGGACTTGCCTCCGCGGTTGACCGTGATCACGCTGATGGAGCCTTCCGGGTCGACGGAATCGGCCTGGCCATAGCTGTTGGGCTCACCTTCGTTAGCCACCAGCAGGTAGCGGCCATCGGGCGTGAAGGTCACCATGTCAGGCTGCGCGCCCACGGTGATCACTTCCAGTTGCCGCAGATCGGCCGCGCTGTAGAAGGCCACCACGCCAGGGTTTGTCTTGGGAGAGGCCTCGATGGCCAAGGCCACAAGACCGTCGTGCACCGCGACGCTGTTGACGCCGGCGCCGAGTGATGAGACGTTGATCGTGCCGATCAGGCGCGGCGCCTTGGGATCACGCAAGTCCAGCACATCCACCGTGCCATTGGCGCCGTTGACGACAAACAAGCGAGCCGTACCGGCATCGAAGGCCGTGATCTCGGCGGCGCCGAGGGTGCCACCTTCATAGGCACCAATCCTCTCCAGCGTCATGCTGGTGGGCGTTGGTTCTACGAGGTCACCACCACCGCAGGCAGCCACCAGGCTGGCAGCAACTGCAACCGATAGAGCTTTACGAATACGAGACCAGATAGTTTGAGCGAACATGGCAATTGCTTGAGAGTCACAACTGCCACTGAGTTTGGATAACTCTCATGACAGTGTTGTGAAACCAAGCGCTGCACTGCAGTCGCCAGAAAGCTTGACGGAGCTGCAACTCGATTCGCTTCAGAAATCTGGGAGGTAACTCCGTTCTCAGTGCTTGGGAGTGACCTGGCCCTCAAAGCATGTCTGGCACTCACCTCACAAAGGGTCCAGACCTCAATCGCCTCGCTTAGGGCGACCGGTCTTGATGGGCTGCAGACGTTCCAGCGCCGCCATCAGCACCTTGGGCTCCTGCTGATTGAGCAACTGAAGGCCAGCTCTCAACAACTCGCTCTTCTTGGTTGCTCGGCCCATGCCCAGTGCCCTGGCCTTGAGCACTGCCAACAAGGCAACGTCAGCCTCGGGCATGGTGAAGCTGTCGCGCACCAGTCGCAGCTTCGCGGGCTTGGGCGGCTTTTCTGGCAAAGCAGGTACTGGAGCAACACTTGAAGCAGGTGCTTTGGTCACAGCCTTCTTGGCGGCTTGAGCGGCTTGAGCTGTGCCTCTCGTGGCGGCTTTTGGAGCCGCTTGGGCAAGCGCCTTGGCCGCGGGCTTGGCCGCCGTCTTGACTGGCGGTTTGGCTGAAGGTTTGACTGCCGGCTTGGCCACAGGTTTTGCGGGACTTGCAGTCGAGGCTGTACGAGCGGGTGCTGGCTTCATGACGAGCTCCTGTATGGGCTGATCCGGAAAAGTGTTTATACAGTTTATATGGTTCATTGAAATCCAGGAGCTCAAATACCTGCTGGCACCAGGGAGACCATGTCACATCCGTGACTTTTCGGTGACGCAGCTTTCACACTTCCTTCATCGGAAGTTCACAGAGCGTTTCGATGATGAGGCTTTTCAACCCATGAGGAGCCTCACCGTGACGCATCTGCCGAACGACACCTTCGTCGACCCCGATGATCAGGACAACAACCAGTCTGCCAACCCCACCTTTCAGCAGGTGCTGAACTCCGGTCTGAGCCGCCGCAATGTGTTGCGCGGCGGCCTTGGCGGCGCCCTCACCGCGATGTTCGCCCCCATGGCACTGACCGCCTGCGGCGGCGGCGACGACCCCGTTGCGGCAGCGCCCGCTGCTCCGGCAGCGCCCCTCCTGGGCTTTGCCGCGGTGGCCAAGACCTTGGCCGATACGAACACGGTACCCGCCGGCTACACCGCACGCGTCATCCTGGCCTGCGGCGACCCGCTGGCCGCCGGTGTGCCGGCTTACAAGAACGACGGTACCGACACCGGCTACGACAAGCGCGTGGGCGACTGCCACGACGGCATTCAGTACTACGGCTTGTCAGCCAGCGGCATGCGCGACGACAACAGCAATGACCGTGCCCTGCTGGCCATGAACCACGAGTACATCACCCCTTGGGTGCTGCACGCCAACGGCCCCACCGCCAGCCCGCGCCCGGCGGGCGAGGTGGACATTGAGGTGGACTGCCACGGCGTGACCGTGGCGGAAGTGAAGAAGAACGCCCAGGGCGTCTTCGAGGTCGTTGTGGACTCGGCCTTCAACCGCCGCATCACCGGCACCACGGAGATCGAACTGTCGGGCCCGGCCCGCGGCAACCCGCTGTTCGTCACCAAGTTCTCGCCCAATGGCACCAAGACCCGCGGCACGATGAACAACTGCGGCAACGGCAAGACGCTGTGGGGCACGCTGCTGACCACGGAAGAGAACTGGTCGGGCTACTACTTCCGCGCCGCTGGCGACCAGGCCAAGCGCACCGCCAAGGTGAATGCCTCGTTCCAGCGCTACGGCCGCAACGTGACCGCCACCTCCGCCGCCAACAGCCGCTACCAGTGGGAGACGGGCGGCACCGCCGACAAGTACCAGCGCTGGAACACCAGCCAGACGGGCACCAGCGCCGACGGCAGCGACGACTACCGCCACGAGTGGTTCTGCCAGGGCTTCATGGTCGAGATCGACCCGTACAGCGCGACGTCGGTGGTGAAGAAGCGCACCGGCCTGGGCCGCTTCGCCCATGAGAATTCGGCCTTCGCCCTGCCCGTGGTGGGCAAGCCCATCGCGGTGTACATGGGTTGCGACTCGCAAAACGAGTACGTCTACAAGTGGGTGTCCACCGCCGTCTGGTCAGCCGCGGACGCCACGGCCGCCAACCGCATGGCGATTGGCGACAAGTACTTGGACAGCGGCAAGCTCTTTGTCGCCAAGTTCAATGACAACGGCACGGGCGAGTGGGTGGAGCTCACCGTCACCAACCCACTGATCGCGGCTTCCTCGTTCGGCTTCACCGACCAGCAGGAGATCTACATCCACACCCGCATCGCGGCCGACGCCGTGGGCGCCACGAAGATGGACCGTCCTGAGTGGGTGGACGTCCACCCGACCACGGGCGAGCTCTACATCACGATGACCAACAACAGCAACCGCCGGGTGGCCCCGACCGGAACGCAGACGCGTGTAGATGCGGCCAACCCGCGCGCCTACAGCGATGTGCGCGGCGGCGTGTCCACTCAGAGTGGGAACGTCAATGGCCACATCGTCCGCTTCAAGGACGCCAGCCCTGAGGCCACCAGCTTCAACTGGGACATCTATCTCTTCGGCGCCGAGGCCTCGTCGGACAAGACCTACATCAACCTGTCGGGCCTGACCGACGACCAGGACTTCTCCAGCCCAGACGGCCTGGCCTTCACGCGCAGCACGGGACTGTGCTGGATCCAGACCGACGACGGCGCCTTCACCGACGTGACCAACTGCATGCTGCTGGCGGCCGTGCCCGGCACTCTGGGCGACGGTGGCACGCAGACCTTGAGCTACAGCGGTGGCGTTTCTGTCACCACCCGCATGGGCAAGAAGCCCACAGCCTCCACGCTCAAGCGCTTCTA
>Ga0315902_10003801_pt1 | contig 22300 bp, 17 predicted proteins | sample LakEriMetagenome_9_FD_203523 | JGI IMG/M metagenome (GOLD analysis project Ga0315902, IMG submission 203523) | Freshwater fungal communities from buoy surface, Lake Erie, Ohio, United States - Buoy 12 MA117 | ecosystem: Environmental > Aquatic > Freshwater > Lake > Lake biofilm | place: USA... | reverse complement strand
GCCCCGGCCATGAGCGTCCAGCCCAGGGTGGACGCCTGCAGCGCCCGGCTGCCGGTGCGCCGCGCGTCCCAGGCCAGGCCGGCCAGGGCGCCGGCCACCAGCACCACGCCGGCGGTCAACGCGGTGGACAGGGCATCGCCCATGGCCAGCGGCGCCACGGCGGCCACCATCAGCACCGACACCGCACGCGCCACCGGGTAGACGGTGCCGAAGTCGCCGGTGCGGTAGGCCTGCAGCAGCGCGCGCACGGCCACCGTGTTCAGCGCCGTGGACAGCAGCAGCCAGGGCCAGGCCGCCAGCGGCGGCGGGCCCAGCCAGGCCAGGCCCGGCAGGCCGATGACCGCCGCGCCGAACATCTGAGCCGACATCGCCTCGGCCGGCTTCGGGTGGGCCTTGACGGCGGCGTTCCACCCCGCGTGCAGCGCAGCGCTGAGCAAGGCGGCGGCGAAGACCAGGGGCTCCATGCATGGCGCGCGGGCTAGCGGCGGATCCTGTACTGGGTGAGCAGCGTGGCCACCAGCATCGCGATCAGCGACACGGCCACGATGACATCGGCGATGTAGGTGGGCACGGTGACGGCGCGGCTCATGCTGTCGGCACCCACCAGCATGCCGGCGACGAACACCGAAGCGGCCACCACGCCCAGCGGGTTGAGCATCGCCAGCATGGCGATGACGATGCCGCTGTAGCCGTAGCCCGGGCTCATGTCGAGCGTGACGTAACCGGTGCGGCCGGCCACCTCCACGGCGCCGGCCAGGCCGGCCAGCGCCCCCGACAGCAGCGCCACCTTGACCGTCACCCAGCCCACCGGCATGCCGGCAAAAGCCGCCGCCCGCGCGCCCGAGCCCACCGCGCGGATCTCGAAGCCGGTGGTGGTGAAGCGCAGCAGGGCCCACAGCACCACGGCCAGCGCCAGCGCCACCAGCAGGCCGGTATGCACGCGGCTGCGTTCCAGCAGCTTGTCCAGCTGCAGCGCATCCTGCAGCGCCACGCTCTGCGGCCAGCCCATGGCCAAGGGGTCCTTCATCGGCCCGTCCAGCAGCGCCGAAACGCCCAGCAGGACGATGAAGTTCATGAGCAGCGTGGTCACCACCTCGTCCACGCCCAGGCGCTGCTTGAGCAGGGCCGGGCCCAGCAGCAGCAGCGCCCCGGCGAGCATGGCCGCGCCCACCATCGCCGGGAACAGCAGCGCCGGCGCGACCTCGAAGCCGGTGCCCCCGTGCAGCCCGCCCACCGCCACCGCGGCCAGCGCGCCGGCGTACAGCTGGCCTTCGGCGCCGATGTTGTACAGCCGTGCCCGAAAGGCCACCGCCGCCGCCAGCCCGGTGAAGATCAGCGGCGTGGCGCGCGTCAGCGTCTCGGTGACGGCCAGGCGCGAGCCGAAGCCGCCTTCGAGCAGCAGCGCATAGGCGCGCCCCACCGGCGCTCCGGCCCAGGCCACCAGCAGCGAGCTCACCACCAGCGTGAAGGCCACGGCCGCAAAGGGCGCGGCCACCAGCAGCAGGCGCGGCACCGCGGCGCGGCGCTCAAGCCGCATCGCGGGCCTCCTGCGCGTCGCCCCCGGCCATGGCCAGGCCGATGGAGGCGAGCGTCCATTGCGCGACCGGCCGCGCCGGGGTCAGCCGGCCGTGGTGGATGACGGCGATGTGATCGGCCAGGGCGAAGATCTCGTCCAGGTCCTCGCTGATGAGCACCAGCGCCGCGCCCTGCCCACAGGCATCGAGCAGCCGCTGGTGCACATAGGCCACCGCACCGACGTCCAGGCCCCAGGTGGGCTGGTTGGCCACGATCAGCCGCGGCACCTCTCCTGACAATGCGCGCCCCAGAATGAGCTTTTGCATATTGCCGCCCGAAAGCGAGCGCACCGGCGTATCCAGCCCCGCCGACTCGGTGCCGCGCACGTCGAAGCGCTCCACCAGCGATCGGGCATGGGCCATGACCGCGCCGCGGCGCATCCAGCCGGCGCGCGAGAACTCGCCCGTCTGGTAGCGCTCGAGCACGGCGTTCTCCCACAGCGGCAGGTCGCCCACCACGCCCACGGCGTGGCGGTCTTCGGGAATGCGCGCCACTCCGGCCTGCACCGCGGCGCGGGGGCGGGGCGGCAGGTCCTGGCCGTCGAGCCTCCAGCGGCCGACGTCCAGTGCCCGCTCGCCGCACAGCACCTCGGCCAGCGCCGCCTGCCCGTTGCCCGACACGCCGGCGATGGCCAGCACCTGGCCGGCGCGCACCTGCAGGTCCACTGCGTCGAGCAGCGGCCTGCCCCCTCGGCCGCGGACCGTGGCGCCGCGCAGCTCGCAGCGCGGGGGTGCAGCGGCGGGGGCTTGCGCACCCACCTTGGCCACCGTGGCCTCTGAGGCCGCAGGGGTGGCCTTGACCGCCGGCGCCACGGCGCGGCCCACCATGGCTTCGGCCAGGTCTTCCTTGCGGGCGCCACGGGCGGGCAGTTCCAGCATCAGGCGCCCGGCGCGCAGCACCGCGATGCGATCGGACACCCGCAGCACCTCGTCGAGCTTGTGGCTGATGAAGATCACGCCCAGGCCTCGGGCCACCATCTGGCCCAGCGTGGCGAACAGCGACTCGCTCTCCTGCGGCGTGAGCACCGCGGTGGGCTCGTCCAGGATGAGGATGCGCGCGCCGCGGTACAGCGCCTTCAGGATCTCCACGCGCTGCCGCTCGCCCACCGAGAGCTCGCCAATGCGCGCGTCGGGGTCCACGCCCAGTCCGAACCTGCGTGCCACGTCGGTGAGCCGGGCGCGCGCCAAAGCGCGCCTCGAGAACGGCTGCCACAAGGGCTCGGTGCCCAGCATGACGTTGTCGAGCACGCTCAGGTTGTCGGCCAGGGTGAAGTGCTGGTGCACCATGCCGATGCCGGCCTGCAGCGCCGCGCGCGGCTGGCCCGGCGGCAGGGGCCGGCCGAAGACCTCGATCGAGCCCTCGTCGGCGACGTAGTGACCGAAGAGGATGGACACCAGCGTGCTCTTGCCGGCGCCGTTCTCGCCCAGCAGCGCCAGCACCTCGCCTTCGGCCAGGTCCAGCGAGATGCGGTCGTTGGCCACCAGCGAGCCGAAGCGCTTGGTGATCCCCGACAGCCGCAGCACGGGGGTGCCGGGGGCGGTGCCGCTCACGCGCCCAGCGCCCTGGCCAGGGCGTGGAAGTCGTCCGCCACCCAGTCGAACTCGCCGGGCGTCCACGGCTCCATGGGGCCGCCGGGGCCGCGCTCCAGGGGCCGCGGTATGTACGCCGTCTTCAGGCCGCAGGCCGCCGCGGCGCGCAGGTCGCTCGGGTGCGCCGCCACCATCAGCACCTGCGGAGGCGGCAGCGCCAGCAGGCGCGCGGCGCCGAGGTAGGCCTCGGGGTCGGGCTTGTAGTGGCCGAAGAGCTCGGCCGAGAAGATGCAGTCCCAGGGCAGCCCGGCGTGGCGGGCCATGCCCATCAGCAGCGAGACGTTGCCGTTGGACAGCGTGGCCACCGGCCAGCGCGCCCTCAGCCGGTGCAGGCCGCCCACGCTGTCGGGCCAGGGCCGCAGGCGGTGCCAGACGCGGTTGAAGTCCTCGGCCTCGTCGGCCGGCAGCGGCAGCGCATGCTCGGCCAGCAGGCCGTCGAGGATGAGCCGGTGCAGCGCGTCGATGTTCATCCACGGCAGTTCGCCGCGCCGCACCCGGTCCATCGCCGCGGGGTAGCCGGCGCGCCACGCGTCGGCGAACGCCCCCCAGTCGACGTTCCAGCCGTGGCGCGCGCCGAGCGTGCGCCCCTCCTCGATGACCGAACTGCGCCAGTCGACGACGGTGCCGAAGACGTCGAAGACCAGCGCGCCGATCACTTGGCCGTGGCCTTGGGCTGGTTGTCGTCCACCTTCACGGTGAACTTGCCCTCGAGGATCTCCTTCTGGCGCGCGGCCACCTTGTCCTTGACGGCCTTGGGCACCTTGGCGTCGAAGGTGCCCAGGGGCGAGAGCTCGCTGCCCTTGTACTTCATCATCGAGTACTGGCCGTAGTCCTCGGCCTTGAACTTGCCTTCCTTCACCGCCTTGATGGCGCGGTCGATGGTGGGCTCCATGTTCCACAGCGCAGAGGCCACCACCGTGTCGGGGTAGTCCTTCTGGGTGTTGATCACGTTGCCGATGGCCAGCACCTTGCGCTCCTTGGCGGCATCGCTCACGCCGAAGCGCTCGGCGTACATCACGTCAGCACCCTTGTCGATCATGGCGAAGGCCGCTTCCTTGGCCTTGGGCGGGTCGAACCAGTTGTTGATGAAGGTGACCATGAACTCCACCTTCGGGTTGGTTTCCTTGGCACCGGCCATGAAGGCGTTCATCAGGCGGTTGACCTCGGGGATGGGGAAGCCGCCCACCATGCCGATCTTGTTGCTCTTGCTCATCGCTCCGGCGATCAGGCCGCTCAGATAGGCGGGTTCCTGGATGTAGTTGTCGAAGACGCTGAAGTTGGGCGCCTGCGGCGTGCCCGACGAGCCCATCAGGAAGCTGACCTTCGGGTAGTCCTTGGCCACCTTGCGCGCGGCGGGCTCCACCGCAAAGCTCTCGCCCACGATCAGGGTGTTGCCCTTCTCGGCGTACTCGCGCATCACGCGCTCGTAGTCGGCATTGGCCACCTTCTCGCTGAACACGTACTCGATCTCGCCGCGCGCCACGGCGGCCTTCAGCGCCTTGTCGATGCGGCTGACCCACTGCTGCTCCACCGGCACGGTGTAGATGGCGGCGACTTTCATCTTCGCCTGGGCGAAGGCAGTCGAGCCGAAGGTGGCCAGCGCGGCGGCAGAGCCGACGGCCGCCAGGGTGAGACGACGGGTGGGGGACATGGGTTACCTCTCGGGGGGTAGGGTGGTTGGGGTTGAGGACTCTTCGAGGATCCGGCAGCGTCGTGACCACAGGACAGGACGGTCCGCCGCAAGCGGCGACAATGTAGCAAGAGGCGTTCCGGGTCCGTCAATCGGGATCGACGCGGGGAGGGTTTCCCAGCGAGCCGCCTCCCACCCCCACAACCGAAGCAGGAGTCCCCATGCCCACCACCATCGAAAAGGTCCTCTACACCGCCCGCGTCCACAACACCGGAGGCCGCGAAGGCAAGGCGCGCTCCGACGACGGGGCGCTGGAGGTCACGCTGGTGCGTCCGGGCAAGAGCGGCGGCACCAATCCGGAGCAGATGTTCGCCGCCGGCTACGCCGCCTGCTTCATCGGCGCCATCCAGTACCACGCCGGCCAGATGAAAGTGGCCCTGCCCGCCGACATGGCGGTGGACACCGAGGCTGACCTGGGCCCCGCCTCGGGTGCGCCGGGCTTCGCGCTGGCGGTGCGCATGAAGGTGTCCCTGCCCGGCCTGGACCGGGCCACCGCGCAGGCCATCCTGGACGCCGCAGACAGCACCTGCCCCTACTCCAACGCCACGCGCGGCAACATCGTCGTCGACATCCGCCTGGCCTGAGCCGGGGCCGCAGCGTCTGGCGTTCCCCGCCCCTGCCCTGATGAGCCCCTCCTCCACCGAAGCCCCGGCTGCGCCCGAGGCCTCGCTGCTCGCCCTGTCACCCCTGGACGGCCGCTACGCGGCCAAGGTGGCGGCGCTGCGGCCGTTGCTCAGCGAGTTCGGCCTCACCCACCGCCGGGTGCAGGTGGAGGTGGAGTGGTTCATCGCCCTGTCGGACGCCGGGCTGGCGGGCTTCGCGCCGTTGTCGGCACAGGCGCGCGAGGCGCTGCGCGGGGCGGTGTCGGGTTTCTCGACCGCCGATGCGCTGGCCATCAAGGCCATCGAGCGCACCACCAACCACGACGTGAAGGCGGTGGAGTACTGGCTGAAGGAAAAGCTGTCCACCCACGCCGAGCTGAAGGCGGCCGCCGAGTGGGTGCACTTCGCCTGCACCAGCGAGGACATCAACAACACCAGCCACGCCCTGATGCTGCAGGCCGCGCGCGGCCAGGTGCTGCTGCCGGCGCTGGACCGCATCATCGCGCGGCTCACGGCCCTGGCGCACGAGACCGCCGCGCTGCCCATGCTCAGCCGCACCCACGGCCAGACCGCCAGCCCCACCACCGTGGGCAAGGAGGTGGCCAACGTGGTGGCGCGGCTGCAGCGCGCCCGCGAGCGCATCGCCAACGTGGCCCTGCCGGCCAAGATGAACGGCGCGGTGGGCAACTACAACGCCCACCTGGCCGCCTGCCCCGAGATCGGCTGGGAGGCCTTCTCGCGCCGCTTCGTCGAGGACGCGCTGGGGCTGGCCTTCAACCCCTACACCACGCAGATCGAGCCGCACGACGGCATGGCCGAGCTCTTCGACGCCATGGCCCGCTGCAACACCGTGCTGCTGGACTGGGCGCGCGATGTCTGGGGCTACATCTCGCTGGGCTACTTCCGGCAGAAGACGCGGCCCGGCGAGGTGGGCTCGTCGACCATGCCGCACAAGGTCAACCCCATCGACTTCGAGAACGCCGAGGGCAACTACGGCCTGGCCAACGCACTGCTGGGCCACCTCAGCCACAAGCTGCCGGTCAGCCGCTGGCAGCGCGACCTGACCGACTCCACCGTGCTGCGCAATATGGGCGTGGCTTTCGGCCACACCGTGCTGGCCCACGACAGCCTGCTGCGCGGCCTGGACAAGCTGCAGGTGGACGAGGCGCGCCTGGCCGCGGATCTTGACAAGGCCTGGGAGGTGCTGGCCGAGCCCATCCAGACCGTCATGCGGCGCCACGGGCTGAGCGAGCCCTACGAGCAGCTCAAGGCCTTCACCCGCGGCCGGCCGATGACGCGCGAACTCATGCGCGGCTTCATCGAAGGCCTGGCGCTGCCGGCCGAGGACAAGGCCCGCCTGCTGGCGCTGACGCCGGGCAGCTACACCGGGCTGGCGGCCGAGCTGGCACGGCGCATCTGATGGCCTTCGTCGACCAGCTGCTGGCCGCCCAGGCGCGGCACCGGTCGATGCTGTGCGTGGGCCTGGACCCGGAGCCGGCGAAGTTCCCCGCACCCTGGCGCAGCGACGCCTCGCGGCTGCTGGACTTCTGCTGCGCCATCGTCGACGCCACGCGCGACCTGGTCTGCGCCTACAAGCCGCAGGTGGCCTACTTCGCCGCGCAGCGCGCGGAAGCGGCGCTGGAACAGTTGGTGGCCCACATCCGCCAGGCGGCGCCGGGGGTGCCGGTGATCCTGGACGCCAAGCGCGGCGACATCGGCTCCACCGCCGAGCAGTACGCCCGCGAGGCCTTCGAGCGCTACCAGGCCGACGCCGTGACCCTGTCGCCCTTCATGGGCTTCGACTCGATCGAGCCCTTCCTGCGCTACGCCGGCAAGGGCGTGATCCTGCTGTGCCGCACCTCCAACCCGGGCGGCGACGACCTGCAGTCGCTCACGCTTCAGGGCGGAGAGCGGGTCTTCGAGCGTGTGGCCCGGCTGGCGGCGGGCGGGTGGAACCGGGGCGGCCAGCTGGGCCTGGTGGTGGGTGCCACCTACCCGGCCGAGGTCGAGCGGGTGCGCGAGCTCGCGCCGACCCTGCCGCTGCTGATCCCCGGGGTGGGCGCCCAGGGCGGCGACGCCGCTGCCACGGTGCGCGCGGGCTGGCGTGGCCAGGTGCCGGCCGACGGCTCGGCGCCCCGCACCACGGGGCCGATCATCGTCAACTCCTCGCGCGCCGTGCTCTACGCGGGCAGCGGGCTGGACTTTGCACAGGCCGCGCGGCAGGTGGCCGAGGCCACCCGGCGGCAGCTGCAGGACGCCCTGCCCCGCACCTGAAGCGGCATTGACGAAGGGCAGACCCCCCGCTTTTCGGGGGACCGCGGTCTTGGCCGCGCGGGATATTCGCAGGACACTGCCGGATCCTGCCCGGACCACGCCCGGACACCGCCATGCCTGCGCCAGAAGAAGACGAGATCCTGACCCCTCCCTCGCCCGAAGGCCTGGGCGGCGAGCGGCTGTCCGCGCTGGCGCGCCCCGGCCTGGCCGCCGCCGCGGCCGTGGCGGTGGCCGGCGCGCTGCTGTCCCTGGCCACTTCGGGTGATGCCGCCGGGGCCCGCCCCTGGGGCGCGGCGGCGCTGCTGGCCTGGGCCGGGGCGGCGCTGCTCGCGGTACGGGTGAGCGCCGAGCGCCTGGGCCGCGTGCTGGCCCCGCTGCTGGCTGCCGGCACGCTGGCGGTGGCGGTGGCCGCCGCCCTCAGCGGGCGCGGCGCCGAATCTCCGGTGCTGGGCCTGCTCACGCTGCTGGCGCTGGCAGCCGGGGCGCTGACGCCCTGGCGCGTGGCCACCCTGCTGGGCCTGCTGATGGCCGCAGCCATCGGGGTGCTGGCCGCCGGCGGAGTCGCCTTGGGCTCGCTCGCCCCCTCGATGGCCGCCCTGGGCGCCCTGCCGGCAGCCGCCGGTGTGGGCGCGGGCGTGGTGCTGGGCGTGCTGGGCGCAAGGCTGCTGTCGCGTGAGGCGGCAAAGACGGCGCAGGAGCTGGTGCGCTTTCAGCAACTGCTCTCGATCGCGGGCGACGCCCACTGGGAACTCGACACCCGCAACCGCCTGACCCACCTCAGCCGCTTCAGGCGCGGATCGGGTCGCCCCTTGCCGGTGGACATCGAGCTGCTGGGCCGCGAGCCCTGGACCCTGCCGCAACTGGCCCTGGCGCCCGAGGCCCTGGACCAGCTGCTCGCGGACCTGGAGAGCCGCTCGGCCTTCCGCGACCTGCCGGTGCGCTGGATCGACGACGAGGACCGTGAGCGCCACCTGCTGGTCAGCGGCGAGCCGCAGCTGGACGGCCGCGGCGCCTTCGTCGGCTTCTGGGGCGTGGCGCGCGATGTGAGCGCCGTGTCGGCGGCGCGGCAGGCCCTGCTGGCCACGGAATACCGCTTCCAGGACCTCTTCGACCACCTGCCCACCGCGCTGCTGCTGCACCGCGACGGGGTCATCCTGGAGGCCAACCCCGCGGCGCTGGCGCTCTTCGGGCACGAGGAGCCCGAGGGCCTGGAGGGCACCCAGGTCCTGGACCTGTTCTCGCCGGGCGACTCGCGCGAGCGGGCCCGCCGGCAGAACGCCGAGTTGCAGCAGCAGGCGCTGGGCGCACCCGAGCCGGTGGCCGATTTCCTCATGCAAGACGCCGCCGGCAAGGCCTTGCGCGTGCGCGCCACAGGCGTGCGGGTAGATGCGGGCGACGGCCCGGCCACGCTGTCCATCATCGTCGACGAGACCGAACGCCGCCTGGTGGAGGAGGCGGTGCACCGGTCGGAGGCGCTGCTGTCGCAGCTGGTGGCCGGAAGCCCGGACGTGATCGCCGTGGTCGAGTGGCCCTCGGGGCGCCTGGTCATGACCAACCGGGCCTTCGAGCGCGTGCTGGGCTGGACAGCCGAGCAGGTGCACGGCCGCAGCGCCGCCGAGGTGGGCCTGTGGCCGGTGGCCGGCCACCGCGAACTGCTCTGGGAAGCCCTGCAACGCGCCGAGCCGGTGCGCGAGATGGCCATGGAGTTCGGCCGCCGCGACGGCGGGCTGGTGGCCATGCGCCTGGCCGCGGCGCGCTTCTCGATGGACCGCTCGGAGTTCGTGGTGCTCACCGCGCGCGACGTGTCGGCGGTCGAGCGCCACCGCATGGAGCGGGAGGCCATCCTCGAGACGGCCTCCATCGGCATCGGCCTCACGCGCGAAGGCCGCGTCGTGCTGGCCAATCCGAAGCTGGCACGGCTGCTGGGCTGGCCGCCGGGCACGCTGTCAGGCCAGCCCTGGCAGCAGTTCTTCGGCAGCCCCTCGGAGGCCGACGCGGTGGTGGCGCAGGCCGCGCCGGGCCTGGCGCGCGGCGAGTCGGTGCAGCTCGAGCGCGCGCTGCGCCGGCGCGACGGCAGCACCTTCACCGCCCTGATCACCGCCAGCGCGGTGGACGCCTCGCGGCCGGTGCACGCCGGCACGGTATGGATCATCGAGGACGTCACGAAGCAGCGCGAGGCCGAGAAGGCGCTGGCGGCGGCGCGCGACAGCGCCGAGGCGGCCAACCTCGCCAAGAGCGCCTTCCTCGCCAACACCAGCCACGAGCTGCGCACGCCGCTGCACGGCATCATCGGCCTGGCGCGGCTGGCGCGCGAGCCGGCGCTGGACGAGACGCGGCGCCACGCCTACCTCGACCAGATCAGCGACAGCGCGCAGTCGCTGGCGGCGATCATCAACGACATCCTGGACCTGTCGCGGATCGAATCCGGCGGCCTGGAGGTGGATCGCGCGCCCTTCGACCTGGGTGGGCTGGTGCGCACGCTGCAGGTGGGCTACACGGTGCTGGCCTCGGCCCATGGCCTGCAGCTGAAGGTGCAGGTGGACCCTGCCGCCCAGGGGCGCGTTCTCGGCGACGCGATGCGGCTGCGGCAGATCCTGAGCCACTACCTGAGCAATGCGCTGAAGTTCACCCCCGCCGGCGAGGTGCGCCTGAGCGTCGCCCGGCGGGATGAGCGCACCCTGCGCTTCGAGGTGCAGGACAGCGGTCCGGGCATCGACCGTGCGGCTCAGCAGCGCCTGTTCCAGCCCTTCTCGCTGGGCGACGACTCGCCCACCCGTGTGGTGGGCGGCCCGGGCCTGGGCCTGGCCTTGTGCCGCCGGCTGGCCGAACTGATGGGCGGTCATGTGGGCGTGGACAGCGCGCCGGGACAGGGCAGCCGATTCTGGGCCGAGCTGCCCCTGCCCGAGGCGCCGCCCGAGGAAGGGCTGCCCGCACCCGTGGCCGACCTGGGCGGCGCGCGCGTGCTGCTGGTGGAGGACAACGCGGTCAACATGCTCATCGGGGTGGCGCTGCTGGAGAAGTGGGGCGTGTCGGTGGAGCAGGCCCGCGACGGCCATGAGGCCGTGGACACCGTGGCCCGCGCCCACGCCGAGGGCCGGCCCTTCGATGCCGTGCTGATGGACGTGCAGATGCCGCGCATGAGCGGCTACGAGGCCACGCGCCTCCTGCGCCAGCGCTACGGAGAGGACGTGCTGCCCATCCTGGCGCTCACGGCCGCCGGGTTCGACGACGAACGCGACCACGCCCTGGCCGCCGGCATGAACGACTTCCTGCCCAAGCCCATCGACGCCGACCGCTTGCGCGAGGCGCTGGCGCGCTGGGTGGGCTGGCGCGCGGCGCTCAAGGCCTGAGCCCGGGCGGGCTTCAGTCCAGCGTGATCTCGGTGCGCACCGTGCCGGCGCGGTCGGCGCTGGCTGTCAGACCCAGGCGCGTGCCCGCGGGCGCCTTGACGATCCACTCCACCACCGCACGGTCGCCGGTCACATCGTGCCGCTGCGCGAAGGCCTGCATCGAGTTCTTCGGCGCATGGCCCTCGAGCTGGGGGCCCTCGATGCGCTCCTTGCCGCTGACCAGCGCCGCCCCATCCGGCAGCGTGATCTGGAAGACCGTGCCGCGCGAGGTCTTGCGCTCCAGCGAGCGGCGGGTGACGTAGCTGGGCAGATAGCCCGCATTGGCCACGGCAAAGCGCACACGCCAGGTGTCGGGGCCCAGCGCCCGGACCTCGGTGCGCAGCACCTCCAGCTTCGGCAGCGACAGCGCGATCTGCTGCAGCCAGGCCGGGAAGCGCGCCGCTTCCCTCTCGCGCAGGTGCGGCGGCGGATTGCGCCAGTAGTTCATGCGGTCCCAGCCGCCGATCTCCACCCGCCCCAGCTGCGGGTGCTCGAAGGCGTACCAGTCGACGTAGGCGCGGCCGCCGCACTGCTCGTCGCTCCACTTCAGCAGCTTCAGATCGTCTTCCACGGGGTGGTCGCGGTACCAGTCGATCCAGGCATAGCCCTCGATGCCGGCCTCCTTGTTCGGGGCCCAGATCTCCACCGTCCAGAACAGGGCGCCGAGGTGCTCGTAGATCCAGTCCTGCGTGCCGGTGATGATCTCCTTGGGGTGGTACTTGAAGTCGTGGAAGATGCTCACCGCGGGGTAGCCGGTCAGGCGTGCGCCCAGGTCGCTGAAGCGCTTGTACTGCCACAGGTCCTCGGGCGTCATGTCGTCGTCGCTTTGCGTGCCCATGGGGCGCAGGATGACGCCGCTGTGCGTGTGGAAGCTCACCGCCGCACCGATGTTGGGGTGGCGGGCGACGAAGTCCACCATCGCCCGGACCTCGGGCTCGCTGGCCGGGTAAGGGCCGGCGCCAGGCTGCTCGAACTCCTGCCGCCAGTACGCGGGGAAGTTGCGGTTCAGGTCCAGTCCCTCGACGTCCTTGTTCACGTGCACCATCACGCCGTCGTAGTGGCGCAGCGTCCCCTCGGGCATGACACGGTAGTAGGTGCCGCCGAACTCGCCCGGCTCTCGCGGCACCATCAGGCGCGGCTCGTCGGGATGCAGCCGCCAGGTGCCATGCGGGTCGGGCATGCGCATGGAGAGGATGCGGCCGTCGCCGTCCACGTCCTCCACGGTCAGGCCGTCCACCGGGGTCTCGTCCCAGGGATAGGGGCGGGTGGAAGAGCGGATGTGGCGCGGCCGGTCGGCCAGGGCGAGTTCGGCGCCGTCGGGGTTCAGCCGCGGGACCACGTACACCGCGCGGGTGTCCAGCAGGTGGGTGATGGCCGCGTCGCTGCCATACCCGGTGAGCAGCCGGTGCATCCAGTACAGGCAGGCGGTGCTGGCGGTGAGCTCGGCGGCATGGATGTTGCCGTCGACCCAGATCGCCGGCTTGTCGGTGTCGGCCCCGGTGGAGGTGCGGGTGAGCACCGCCAGCCAGATGTCGCGGCCCTCGTGGCTGCGGCCGATGGAGCGCAACTGCACCAGGTCGGGCCGCGCGGCGGCGTAGTCCTGCAGCAGCCGGGTCAGCTCGGCGTAGCGATAGAAGGTCTCGAATCGGGGGATGGGCAGGTCGGGCACGGGGGCTTGCCTATTCGGTGATCAGCTTGTACAGGCCGCGCAGCGTGATCAGCTGCGCGGGCGTGGCCCGCTCTTCCAGCAGGTTGGCCATGCGCTGGCGGATGCGCGGGCTGGCGGCGGCGCGGCGGATCAGCAGCTCGGTCAGCCAGGGGTAGTGGTTGACCTTGTTGCCCCGCTCGTACAGGTCGAACTTGGGTTTGAGGCTGCGCACCGCCTCGGTGTAGCGCTGCGCGATCGTCGCGTCGTCCAGGCCTTCGTCGCGCGCGGCGATCAGGGCCTCGGCCGCCATCAGTCCGGTTTCCATCGCCTTGCCGATGCCCTCGCCGGTGAACGAGTAGGTGCTGCCGGCCGCCTCGCCGGTGACCAGCACGCCCGGTGCGGCCCAGGTCGCGCCTTGCAGCGAGTTGCGCAGGGGCGCACCCTTGAGCTCGCCCACCCAGGTGCCGCCGTCCAGCAGCGCGCGGGCCGGCGCGTGCAGCCGGGTGAAGGCGTCGAAGACCTCCCGCAAGTTGACATCGCGCATCGCCTGGCGGGTGCCGGCATGGCTGTCGATGAGGCCCACGCCGATGTTGAACACGCCTTCGCGGCAGGGGAATATCCAGCCGTAGCCGGGCTTGAGATGCCGATGCCAGACCACCTCGAGCGCGGTGATGCGGCCCGCCATGGCGGGGTTGCGCACATAGCCGCGCAGTCCCATGGCGCTGGGCGCACGGCGTTCACACAGGCCAGCCGCCAGGGTGGCCTGCGGCGCGGCGCCGGTGGCCAGCACCACGTGGTCGGCCAGGACTTCGCATACTGCCGCCTCGCCTGAACGGGCCGAAGGGCCCGAACGTGCAGAACGGCGCAGGCGGGCGCCGACCACGCGGCCCGCGTCGTCCTTCAGCGGTGCCTCGAAGCGCCAGGGCGTGGCCAGGCGAGCGCCCTCGCGCTGAGCGCCGCGCACCAGCACATGGTCGAGCTCGCGCCGGGGCAGCACGGCCAGCCGGCCGGGCACATCCACGTAGCGACCGCTCGGGGCATAGCAGCGCACCTCCGACACCGGTTGCGCCAGCGCCATCACCTCCTCGTACAGGCCCAGACGCTCCAGCGCCGCGTGGGCGTCGGGAATGAGGCCGTCGCCGCAGGTCTTGTCGCGGGGGAAGTCGTGCTGGTCCACCAGCAGGGTGTCGCGTCCGTGGCGGGCCAGCCAGAGGGCGCAGGCGCTGCCCGCGGGGCCGGCACCCACCACGAGGACCTCGCACCGAGAGGGCAGTTCTTCAGGATGTGTCATGGGGTGGGCGCCGATTCTGTCAGCCCGGGACTCACCCGGGCCCCATGCGCGCCGATGCCCGCGCCCCTTGATCTGCATCAGGGACTTGCGGTCGCCCCAGGATCATGATGAGGCGCTCCACAGGAGTTGTGCGCCATGTCGACCCCCCAACACCTCACCACCGGTCAGCGCGTCTGGCTCGAGTCCGAACTGCTGGCCCGCCAGGGTCGGCTCGACGGGCAGTTGGCCGTCCACCAGGAAGGTCAGAGCCGGGTGGAACACGCGTATGCCGTGCTCGCCGTTGATGAGGAGAGCGCTGGCCGCCACGCCATGGACCGTGAGGTGGACATGACACTGTCCGATCTGGAGGTCTCCGCGCTCGGCGCCGTCAGCCGCGCGCTGCGGCGCCTGCGCAGCGACGCCTATGGCCGCTGCGTGGACTGCGGCGCAGCGATTCCCTTCGACCGGCTCCGCGCCGAGCCCCAGGCGGAGCGTTGCGTGCCGTGTGCGCAGCGACAGGAACGACAGCACGCAAGATAATCAAGGGCAGCAGGCGCGCATTCCCCTCCCTCCCCTCATAAGCCGCCGGCGCTTCTTTTCAATGCCTTGAACCGGAGACCCTTATGAAGACCGTCCTGACCGCCGCCCTGCTGAGCCTGGGCGTCCTTTTCAGCCCCGCTGCCCTGGCCGATGCTCGGTCGGTCTGCGAGAAGGGCGCTATCGAGCGCAAGCTCACCGGCGCCGCACGCGACGCCCACATGAAGAAGTGCATGGCTGACGGCGGCACCGCCGAGGCGGCCGCCATGTGCGAAGCCGAAGCCAACCGCCTGAAGCTCACGGGGATGCAGAAGGACTCGGAAGTCCGCCGCTGCATGGCCGAGGCCCTCGCCCCCAACCGCTGATCGCGAACGGGCGGGGCTGCGATCTCGTGCGCAGCCCCAGATCGCGTTTCAAGCTGACTGGGCCCCCGACTTCACCTTCAACCGCCACGCGTGCAACAGCGGCTCGGTGTAGCCGCTGGGCTGGGCCAGGCCCTTGAAAATGAGGTCGCTGGCGGCTTGGAAGGCGGCGCTCTCGGCGAAGCGGCCGGACATCGGCAGATAGATCGGGTCGCCCAGGTTCTGGCGGTCGACCACGGCGGCCATGCGTACCAGCGTGGCAACGACTTGCTGGCGAGTCACCACGCCGTGGTGCAGCCAGTTGGCCATGTGCTGGCTGGAGATGCGCAGCGTGGCGCGGTCTTCCATCAGCCCCACGTTGTGGATGTCGGGCACCTTGGAGCAGCCCACGCCCTGGTCCACCCAGCGCACCACGTAGCCGAGGATGCCCTGGGCGTTGTTGTCCAGCTCCTGCTGCTTCTCGGCCTCGGTCCACTTGGGCTTCTTCACCACGGGAACGGTCAGCAACGCGTCCAGCAAGGCGTCGCGCTCGGCCTCCAGGTCCACCTTCTCCATGCTCTTTTGCACACCGAACACATCCACCTGGTGGTAGTGCAGCGCGTGCAGCGTGGCGGCAGTGGGGCTGGGCACCCAGGCGGTATTGGCGCCGGCCAGCGGGTGGGCGATCTTCTGCTGCAGCATGGCGGCCATCAGGTCGGGCATGGCCCACATGCCCTTGCCGATCTGGGCGCGCCCGCGCAACCCGCAGGCCAGGCCCGTGAGCACGTTGCTGCGCTCATAGGCGGCGATCCACTCGGTGGTCTTCATGTCGCCCTTGCGGCGCATGGGGCCGGCGCGCATGGCGGTGTGCATCTCGTCGCCCGTGCGGTCCAGGAAGCCGGTGTTGATGAAGGCCACTCGGCTGGCCGCGGCGGCGATGCAGGCCTGCAGGTTCACGCTGGTGCGGCGCTCCTCGTCCATGATGCCCAGCTTGACGGTGCTGTCGGGCAGGCCGAGCAGCTTCTCCACGCGGCCGAAGAGTTCGGCCGCGAACGCCACCTCGGCCGGGCCGTGCATCTTGGGCTTGACGATGTAGACGCTGCCGGTGCGGCTGTTGCGCACCCCGTTCGCGCCGCGGCCTTGCAGGTCGTGCAGGGCGATGGCGGTGGTGATCACCGCATCCATGATCCCTTCCGGAATTTCGCGCCCGGCCTCGCCCCACAGGATGGCCGGATTCGTCATCAGGTGACCCACGTTGCGCACGAACAGCAGCGAGCGGCCGTGCAGCGTGACCGTGCCGCCCTCTGGGGCGGTGTAGACGCGGTCCGGGTTCAGGCCGCGGGTGAAGGTGGTGCCGCCCTTGCGGACCTGCTCGGTCAGCGTGCCCTTGAGGATGCCCAGCCAGTTGCCGTAGGCCTGCACCTTGTCGGCGGCGTCCACCACCGCCACCGAGTCCTCCAGGTCGAGGATGGTGGACAGCGCGGACTCGATCACCAGATCGCTCACGCCGGCGGCGTCATCACGGCCGATGGCGGAGCTGCGGTCGATGCGGATGTCCAGGTGCAGCCCGTGGTGCTGCAGCAGCACCGAGGACGGCGCGCCAGCATCACCCTGCCAGCCGATGAGCTGGGCCGGCTTCTTCAGCCCGGTGGTGCGGCCGTCGGCCAGCGTCACCACCAGCGCGCCCTTCACGATGGCGTAGCCCTTGGAGCCCACATGTGAGGCACCCGAGGCGCCGCGGCCGGCCAGCGGCGCGGTGCGGTCCAGCACGTGGCGCGCGTAGTCGATCACCTTCGCACCCCGCTTGGGGTTGTAGCCTTTGCCCTTCTCGCAACCGTCGGTCTCGGGCAGGGCGTCGGTGCCGTAGAGGGCGTCGTACAGCGAGCCCCAACGCGCATTGGCGGCGTTCAGCGCGTAGCGTGCGTTGGTGATGGGCACCACCAGCTGCGGGCCGGCTTGCTTGGCGAGCTCTGCGTCCACGTTCTCGGTGGTCACTTTCGCCTTGGTCGGCACGGGCACCAGGTAGCCGATCTTGCGCAGGAAGGCCCGGTACTTGGCCATGTTCTTGATCGGCCCGGGGTGCTTGGCGTGCCAGGCGTCCAGCTCAGACTGCAGGCGGTCGCGCTCGGCCAGCAGGGCCGCGTTCTTCGGGGCCAGGTCGTTCACGATCGCGGCAAAGCCCTGCCAGAAGGCGTCGGGCTCGACACCGGTGCCGGGCAGCACCTGCTGGTCGACAAAGGTCTTGAGCACGGCAGCCACCTGCAGGCCGTGGGCAAAGAGGCGGTCGTTGGGGATCGGTTTCATGTTCAGGCGAAGTGCGGATGAGCCTGCCGGCTCCGACGACGGAAATTTATTCCGGACTTGGATGCGCATTGATGAAGCGATTTGCTATGGATTCGTGCAAAAAACGCAATAATCGCTTGTGGACAAGCTCAAGCAAATCGAGTCCTTCGTCACCGTCGCCACCAAGGGCAGCCTGACGGCCACGGCTGCCGCCGAGGGGGTCGCCCCCGCAGTCATCGGGCGGCGGATCGACGCGCTCGAGGGGCGCCTGGGCGTCAAGCTGCTGGTGCGCACGACGCGTCGCATCACCCTCACCCACGAGGGCAGCGCCTTCCTGGAGGACTGCCAGCGCTTCCTGGCCGATCTGGCCAGCGCCGAGGCCAGCGTCAGCGCGGGCGGCGTCAAGGCCAGCGGTCACCTGCGCATCACCGCCCCGGCCGGCTTCGGGCGGCGGCATGTCGCCCCGCTGGTGCCGCGCTTCACCTCCCTGCACCCCGAAGTGAGCGTATCGCTCAACCTGTCAGACCGGGTCGTGGACCTGGTCAACGAGGGCTTCGACTGCGCGGTGCGGGTCGGTGACATGCCCGACTCCAGCCTGGTCAGCGCGCGCCTGGCCGACAACCGCCGCCTGTGCGTGGCCACGCCCGGCTATCTGCAGCGCGCCGGCGTGCCGCGCCACCCCTCGGACCTGATGCGCCACGAGTGCCTGACGCTGAGTTCGGACGCCAGTCAGACCCGGGGCTGGGCCTTCATCGTGGACGGGGCGGTGACGCACCTGCGCCCGCGCGGCCGCCTGGACTGCAGCGACGGCCAGGTGCTGCACGGCTGGTGCCTGCAGGGGCTGGGCATCGCCTGGCGCAGCACCTGGGAGGTGCAAGCCGAGGTCGAGGCGGGGCTGTTGCGCACCGTGCTGGACGACTACGCCGCCCCGCCCAACGGCATCCACGCCGTCTTCACGCACGCGCGCCATCTGCCGCTGCGCGTGCGGCTGTGGATCGACTTCCTGAAGCAGACCTACGGCGACAAGGCCTACTGGGCCACGGCACGGCCCAGCTGACCCCGCCACCGCGCGCAGATCACTTCTTGGGCGCGGCGGCCTGCTCGTCGGCCATGCACTTCTTGATGTGCGCGGTCTTGGCCGCGCCGGCCAGCTTCTTGTCGGCGGCCGACTTCTCGCAGGCCGTGCTGACGGCCGGTGCCGCGTCGCCTGCGTCCTTGATGCACTTCTTGACGAAGCTGGACTCTGCCGCGCCAGCGAGCTTCTTCTCGGCGGCCTTGGCCTTGCAGGCGGCGTCCGCGGAGGCAAAGGCGGGCGAGACCAGCAGGCCAAGCGACAGGGCGGCAGCGGTGAAGAGCAGTCTCATGGTCGTTCTATCTTCTTGAGGTTCAGGGGGGTGGGAATCGGGGGCAGGCCCCGGGCGGGCATCTCAGGAACGGGGGCCGTTGAGCGTCTCCTGGGCCACATGCAGGCGGCGCACGAGCACGCGGATGAAGGCCGCGTCGAAGAGGCTTCGGGTGTTCAGCCCCAACTGGCGCAGCGCGTCGGGCGTGAACGATACGGTGGTCGCCGGCGTGGTGGCGACGACGTCGGCGCTGTGCGTGCGCAATTCGGGGTTGGGCGCCAGGTAGGCCATCTCACCCACCGAGGTACCGGTGTCGAGCCGGGCCACCTGCCGGCCCCCGCGATAGACGTCCACCGAGCCCTGGGCAATGATGTGGAAGGAGTTGCCCATCTCGCCGCGGCGCAGCAGGGCCTCCCCGGAGGCAAAGCGCTGCCAGCGGGCGCGGCGAACCACCTCCCACAGCTCGACATCGCCGAACTGGGTGAAGAAGTCCAGCGAGCGCAGCAGGGTGAAGCGCTCGGAGTCGCGCACGGTCTCGGTGCTGGCCAGCGGGACCTGCTGGTTGACCACCAGGGCCGACAGGGCCTGGGCGAATTCGTCCCAGTTGGCGGGCCGGTCCTCGCGCCGACGGGCCAGCGCGCCGTGCACCAGCGAATCCAGCGCCGGGGTGACGCCGTCGCGCAGATCGGCCAGCGAAGGCGGGATGCCGTTGTAGATCTGGTGCATCAGCGCCGGCTGGCTCTGGGCGTCGAAAGGCGGACGGCCGGCGATCAGGTGGTACAGCACCGCGCCGAGCGAATAGATGTCGGCACGGCAGTCGAGCTCGGCCCCGTCGAGCTGCTCGGGCGACATGTAGGCCAGCGAGCCCACGCGGAACACCTGCGTGCGGTCGCTTTCGAGGTTGAGCACGCTGCCGAAGTCGGTGATCTTCACGTCGGTGACGTGATCGTCGGTGAGCACGGCCAGCACATTGGCCGGCTTGACGTCGCGGTGGATGAGGCCCTGGCGCCAGCAGTAGCCCAGGGCCATCGCCAGCTTGAAGCCGATTTCCACGATCTGCTCCAGCGACAGCAGGGCGTTGGCGCGGCAGAACTTGCGCAGCGTGACCCCGGGCACGTACTCCATGACCAGATAAGGCGCAGGCCCCTCGGCCACCGCGTCCAGGATCTGCACCACGTTGGGGTGCTGCAGCCGCCCCACCAGCGCAGCCTCGGCGGCGAAGAAGTGCGCCGAGAAGTGGCCCTCGGGCGAGTCGGGCGCCAGGCCGGGGCGCAGCTGCTTGATGGCGACCTCGGTGCCGCGGAAGTCGTCTCGCGCGAGGAAGACCTCGCTGGTGGCACCCTCGCCCAGACGCTGCAGGACGCGGTACTTGCCGATATGCGTGGGCAGATCGGGCGCGGCAGCGGCGACGGGAAGGGCGATGTCGGTCATCGGCAAGCGGGTGGCATTGCGACCATTGTGCGGCTTTCGGGCGACCGGGTCATGAGGGTCTGCGAGGGGGCGAAACGTAGAATCCACCCCATGGAACAGGCCAAGCAGGAGCTGCTGGACGCGTTGCGCACGGCGCTCGCCCAAGTGGCCCCCCAGGCCGCCTGCGAGGCGGCTTTCGAATCCCCCCGCCAGGCGACTCATGGCGACCTCGCGATCACCAGCGCGATGGCGCTGTCGCGGCCCTTGCGCCGCAACCCGCGGGAGCTGGCGCAGGAACTGGTCGCCTCGCTGCAGGCCCAGCCGGCGGTGCAACGCTGGGTGCGGTCGCTGGAGATCGCCGGCCCCGGGTTCATCAACCTGCGGCTGTCGGAGGCGGCCAAGCAGTCGGTGGTGAGCGAGGTGCTGGAGGGCGCGCAGCGCTTCGGCAGCCGCGCGCCGAACGCGCAGCGGGTGATGGTGGAGTTCGTCTCGGCCAATCCCACCGGCCCTCTGCACGTGGGCCACGGCCGCCAGGCCGCGCTGGGCGACGCCATGTGCCACCTGCTGCACACGCAGGGCTGGGACGTGCACCGGGAGTTCTATTACAACGACGCCGGGGTGCAGATCGCCACCCTGGCGCGGTCCACCCAGGCGCGGCTGCGCGGCTTGAAGCCCGGCGATGCGCAGTGGCCCGAGGACGCCTACAACGGCGAGTACATCGCCGACATCGCGGCTGACTTCCTGGCGCGCAAGACGGTGTCGGCCGACGACCGCAGCTATACCGCGTCGGGCGACGCCGATGACCTGGACGGCATCCGACAGTTCGCCGTGGCCTACCTGCGCCACGAGCAGGACCTGGACCTGCAGGCCTTCGGCGTGCGCTTCGACCACTACTACCTGGAGTCGAGCCTGTACGCCAGCGGACGGGTGGACGACACCGTGCAGCGCCTGGTGGCCAGCGGCCGCACCTACGAGCATGAGGGCGCGCTGTGGCTGCGCAGCACCGACTACGGCGACGACAAGGACCGCGTCATGCGCAAGTCCTCAGCCGCCGGCGCGCCAACCGACGGCTCGGCCTACACCTACTTCGTGCCCGACGTCGCCTACCACCTGCACAAGTGGGAGCGCGGCTTCGTCAAGGTGATCAACGTGCAGGGCACCGACCACCACGGCACCATCGCCCGCGTGCGCGCCGGGGTGCAGGCCGCGGGCCTGGGCGTTCCCGAGGGCTACCCCGGCTATGTGCTGCACAAGATGGTGACGGTGATGCGCGGCGGCCAGGAGGTCAAGATCTCCAAGCGCGCCGGCAGCTACGTCACCCTGCGCGACCTGATCGACTGGACCAGCCGTGACGCGGTGCGCTTCTTCCTGGTCAGCCGCAAGGCCGACACCGAGTTCGTCTTCGACGTCGACCTGGCGCTCAAGCGCAACGACGAGAACCCGGTCTTCTACGTGCAGTACGCCCACGCCCGCATCTGCTCGGTGCTGTCGCAGTGGGGCGGCGACCTGGCCACGCTCGCCGAGGCCGACCTCTCGCGTCTGGTGGCGCCCACCGAGAGCGCACTGATGCTCAAGCTGGCCGAGTACCCGGGCATGCTCACCCGCGCCGCCGCCGAGCACGCTCCACACGACGTGGCCTTCTACCTGCGCGACCTGGCGGCGGCTTTCCACACCTACTACGCCGCCGAGCGCTTCCTGGTGGACGACGCCGGCCTGGCGCGCGCACGGATGGCCCTGCTGGCCGCCACGCGACAGGTGCTGCGCAACGCGTTGGGTGTGCTGGGCGTGGGCGCGCCCGAATCGATGTCGCGCGACAGCGCGGAGGGCTGAACCGTGATGTCGACGCACAACGCACACAAGTCCCGCAAATCCCAGCAAGCCCAGAAGGGCGGCTTCGTCATCGGCCTGGTCGTGGGCCTGCTCATCGGCCTGGCGCTGGCGCTGGGGGTGGCGCTGTACGTCACCAAGGTGCCGGTGCCCTTCATCAACAAGGTGCCGCAGCGCACGGCCGAGCAGGATGCTGCCGAGGCGCGCAAGAACCGCGACTGGAACCCCAACGCCCCGCTGGCCAGCCGGCCGGCTCAGGCCTCCTCGGGCGCGGTGACCCCTGCAGGCACTGCGTCCACCCGCGACCCGGCGGCCTTGCTGGCGGGTGGCGCGGGCAGTGCAGCGGCCCCGGCCACCAAGGCTTCAGCGGCCCCCGGCCGCCCGGCGGCCAAGGCATCCGAGCCGGGCGCCGACCCGTTCACCTACTTCGTGCAGGTAGGGGCTTTCCAGAAGGCCGAGGACGCCGAGGCCCAGCGCGCGAAACTCGGGCTCATCGGCGTGGAGTCGCGACTGGTCGAGCGC
>Ga0315902_10003800_pt1 | contig 22301 bp, 14 predicted proteins | sample LakEriMetagenome_9_FD_203523 | JGI IMG/M metagenome (GOLD analysis project Ga0315902, IMG submission 203523) | Freshwater fungal communities from buoy surface, Lake Erie, Ohio, United States - Buoy 12 MA117 | ecosystem: Environmental > Aquatic > Freshwater > Lake > Lake biofilm | place: USA... | reverse complement strand
CGCGAGGCTCGCCGCCCGGCACCAGGCCGCCGCCTCGGCCGCCCGGGCCGCCGGCCCCAGGATGGGCACGAGGGCCCCGACGCGCCGCACGATGCCGCCGGCGCGCCAGTCGGCGACGGCGAACCTCGCGCCGAGCAGCCCGATCACGACCGCGGCGGTGAGCAGGGCGATGTACCGGGCCAGTCCGCTCGGGCCCGCGAGGCCGGTGCCGAGCAGATCGATGGGGCGTCCTTGCGCATCACGAAGCAGACCGGCCACGAGAATCAGCACGCCGACCACGACAGCCGCCACGACGAGTTGAAACGCCGGCTGCGCGAGGCTCTGCCGCAGCGACCGCCGTGCCCGCAGCTGCGCCCGCAGCGTCTCGGATACGCTGCGGAGCGTCTCCGGCTCGTGCCCCGTCTCGTCGCCGACGGCCACCATTCCCCGCACGAACGGCGGAAAGGCCGCCCCGGCCGCCGCGAGCGCCGCGCCGAGCCCGGCCCCACCGGCAAGCGCCGCCGACACCGCTTCCATCACGGGCCGCAGCCTTGCCGGCGCACGCGCCGCCTCGCTCGCCCAGGCCCGGCGGAGGTCGATCCCCGCGGCGAGTGCAGTGGCCAAGCGGCCGAGCATGTCGGCAAGCAGTGCGTCTGGCAGCGGACGGCGACGCGGCATCGACACGCCTCGAGGAAGCAGGGCAGCTGGCGATTCCCGCCGGGCCTCGTCCCCGCGGGCGGAATGTCACTCCTTCTAACACACGCCCGAAGCATCTGCTAAAAATCCGGCATGTCCGCCGCCGCTGCAAAACCCCACTGGCCCGTCGTCACGATCGTGGGTGTCGGCCTGATCGGAGGCTCGGTCGGCCTGGCCCTCCGAGATCGCAAACTCGCCGGCCGCGTGATCGGCGTCGGCCGCTCCGCGGCGTCGCTCGCGGAGGCGAAGCGACTCGGCGCGGTCACCGAAACGACGGCCGATCTGGCACAGGCCGTGGCCTCGGCCGACGTCGTCGTCGTGACCACGGGCGTGGCCGCGATTCCGGGCATGCTCGATGCGGCCGACGCAGCAGTGCGGCCCGGCACGCTTCTCACCGATGCCGGGAGCACGAAGGCTTCGATTGTCGCCGCCTGGGAAAAACGCCGCCGCACGCGTCGGGGTCGGTTCGTGGGGGCTCACCCGATCGCCGGCAGCCACCGGCGCGGCCCGGCCGCCGCCTCCGCCGACCTGTTCACCGGGCGGGTCACGGTCGTGACGCCCGGCCGGGCGACGCCAGCCGCCGACGTCGAGGAGACCGGAGCGTTCTGGGCCGCCCTGGGGGCGACCGTGTTCACGATGTCTCCGGCCGAGCACGACCGCCTCCTCGCCGCCACGAGCCACGCGCCCCACCTGCTCGCCGCGGCACTCGCCTCCGCCACGCCGGCCGAGGCGCGGCAGTTCACGGCCGGCGGCTGGCGCGACACGACGCGGATCGCCGCCGGCGACCCCGACCTCTGGGCCGACATCCTGCTCGACAACGCAGCCGCTGTGGCCAAGGCCCTGTCACGGATCGCAGGGGCGACGGAAAAAATGCTCACGGCTCTCGAGAAGGGAGACCGTCGCAAACTCGTGTCCTTGCTCCATGCCGCCAAGGAAGCGCGCGATGCTGTGGGAAGTTGACGTTTTTCTGACCGACGCCGGCTCCGACCACGCGGCCCGAGCGGTCGTGACGGGCGCCGCCGTGCTCGGCATTCCCGGCTGCACGCACGCCCGGACCGCCGCCGGCTGGCTCATCGAAGGCGATCTCTCGCGGGCAGACGCCGAGCGGCTCGCCACGCGGCTGCTCGCCGATCCGGTGACCGAGTCGTTCACGATCGCCGAAGTGGGCGATCCCAAGCTCCTCGCAGGTCCGGCCGATCTGCCGCTGGCGGTGCATGTGTTGCCCCGCGCCGGCGTGACCGATCCGGCCGGACAGAGCGCCCACGAGGCGCTCGCGCTGCTCGGCGTGCGGCCCGGCGCGGTGCGCAGCGTGCGCAAGTATTGGTTGCCGGCGCTCGCGCATGCCGACGCCGAACGGCTCGCCTGGAAGCTGCTCGCGAGCGAGGCGATCCACGACGTGGTGATCGGGCCGCTCGGGCTCACGACACTCGCCGGGGGTCGGCCGTGGGTGTTCACGCAGGAAACGGTGCCCCTCGAGGGGCTCGACGATGCGGCGCTCGAGAAACTCAGCCGCGAGCGCTGCCTCGCACTCACGCCTCACGAGCTCACGGCCGTCCGCGACCACTACCGCACCCTCGGTCGTGCACCGTTCGAGATCGAACTGGAGACGATCGCCCAGACCTGGAGCGAGCACTGCTGCCACAAGACGCTCGGCAGCCCCGTCGACCACGACGGCCCGGCAGGAAAGGCGCGGTTCGACAATCTGCTCAAGGAGACGGTGTTCGCCGCCACGCGCGAGATCCGCGCACGGCTCGGGGCGAAAGACTGGTGCGTGAGCGTGTTTCGTGACAACTCGGGCGTGGTGCGGTTCGATGGCGACCACGACATCTGCGTGAAGGTGGAGACGCACAACCACCCGTCGGCGATCGAGCCCTACGGCGGCGCCGCCACGGGGCTCGGCGGCGTGATCCGCGACGTGCTCGGCACCGGCTTGGGCGCGAAGCCGATCGCGAACCTCGACGTGTTCTGCGTGGGCCCCTCCGACACGCCCGACGCCGACCTGCCCCCGGGGGTGATCCACCCGCGGCGGCTGCTCGAGGGCGTGGTGGCGGGAGTTCGCGACTATGGCAACCGGATGGGCATCCCCACGATCGCCGGAGCCGTCGCCTTCGACCCCGGCTATCTGTGCAACCCGCTCGTGTTCTGCGGCACCGTGGGGATCATGCCGCGCAACTCCGCCGACGCGGCCGTGCAGCCCGGCGACCTCGTCGTGGTGGCGGGCGGCCGCACCGGCCGCGACGGCATCCATGGGGCCACGTTTTCGAGCATCGAGCTGTCGAGCATGAGCGAGACGCAGTCGGGCGGGAGCGTGCAGATCGGCCATGCGATCCATGAGAAGACGCTCACCGACTTCGTGCTCGAAGCATCGCGGCAGAAGCTTTTTCATGCCATCACCGACTGCGGCGCCGGCGGACTCTCGAGCGCCGTCGGCGAGATGGGCGCCGCGCTCGGCGCCACGGTGGATCTTGCCACGGTGCCGCTCAAGTACGACGGCCTCTCGGCCACGGAAGTCTGGATTTCGGAGGCGCAGGAGCGGATGGTGCTCGCCGTGGCGCCGGCCGACTGGGAGAAGCTCGCCCGCGTGGCCGCCGACGAGGGCGTCGAGGCCACGGCAATCGGCACGTTCACCGGCTTGGGGCGGCTGGTGCTCCACTGGCAGGGTCGCACCGCCGGCGAACTCGACTGCCACTTCCTCCACGAGGGCCGGCCGAAGCAGCGGCTGCCATCCCGCTTCGTGCCCCCGCCGGTCGAGCCGGTGAAGTGGAGTACGGCGCCTGTCGACCTCGCAGCGACGCTGCTCGACGTGCTCGCGCTGCCCGACGTAGCGAGCAAAGAATGGATCATCCGGCAATACGACCACGAGGTGCAGGGCGCGAGTGTGGTCAAGCCGCTCGTGGGCCCCGGCGCCGGCCCCGCCGACGGCACGGTGATCCGCGGCGTGCTCGGCCGCGACCGGGGCATCGTGCTCGGCGTCGGCCTTCGCCACAGGCTCGGGACGCGCGATCCGTATCAGATGGCCGCGGGCGCGATCGTGGAGGCGATCGCCAACGTCGTGGCGGCCGGGGCCGATCCCGAGCGGGTCGCGCTGCTCGACAACTTCTGCTGGGGCGACACCCGCCGGCCGGAGTCGCTCGGCACGCTCGTCGAGGCCTGTCGCGGCTGCCACGACATCGCGATCGAGTTCCTGACGCCGTTCGTGAGCGGCAAAGACAGCCTCAACAACGTCTTTGCCTGGACCGATGCCGCGGGGCACCATCACGAACGCTCGATTCCTCCCACGCTCCTCGCCACCGCGCTCGGGCAGCTCGACGACGTGAAGCGCTCGCTCACGCCCGACCTCAAGCGGGCCGGCGACCGCTTGGCGATCGTCGGCCTCTCGCGCGACGATCTCGCCGGCAGCCAGCTCGAGCTCGCCGGCCGCGTGAGCGGTGGTCGAGTGCCGGCGGTCGACACGGCCGCCTGTCGGGCCGTGTTTCGTGCCATCGCTGCCGCCGGCCGCGAGGGGCTCGTCGCCAGCTGCCACGACTGCTCCGACGGTGGCCTTCTGGCAGCGGCGGCGGAAATGGCCGTGGCCGGTGGCCTCGGCGCCGGCGTGGACCTCGACGCGGTGCCGGCCGACATGGCCTTGTCTGCCGCCCTGCGACCGCTCGCGGTGGCATTCGCCGAAACACCGGGCCGGTTTCTCTGCGCCGTGCCGGCGGTGGCTGCCGATCGCTTTGCGGCGGTGATGGAAGGCGTGCCCTGGGCCTGGGTCGGCGCCGTCCACGCGGAGCCCGTGCTCACGATCACCGGAGGCGGCTCCACGACGACGCTGCCGCTCACCCGCCTCGCCCGCGCGTGGCGCGGAGAAAGGACCGCGGACTGATGCTTTCCCCGAGAGCGCTCGTGCTGCGTGCCCCGGGCACGAACTGCGACCATGAAACGGCGCATGCCTTCGAACGCGCCGGTGCGATCGCCCGGCGGGTTCACGTGCGGGCGCTCGCCGAAAAGCCCGCCCTCCTCGACGACGTGCAGATCCTCTGCATCCCGGGCGGCTTCTCCTACGGAGACGACATCGCCAGCGGCCGCATTTTCGCGCTCGAACTCGCGATGCGGCTGGGCGATGCCCTGCGACGGTTCCGCGACCGTGGCGGGCTGGTGCTCGGCATCTGCAATGGGTTTCAAGTGCTCCTCCAGACGGGCCTGTTGCTCGCCGACGCCGAGGGCAGGCCCCGCGCCGCGCTCGCCCACAATCGCTCGGGGAGGTTCATCGACCGGTGGGTGCGGCTCGAGGTGCGCGGACACAAGTGCCCGTTCCTCCACGGCTTCGATGCCCCGTTCGAACTGCCGATCGCGCATGGCGAAGGACGCTTCGTGGCCACGACGCCCGCCGACCTCGCTGCCTTCGAACGCGCCGGGCAACTCGTGCTGCGCTATGCCGCCGATCCGGCCGGCAGTTCGACCAATCCCAACGGCGCCGAGGCCGATGTGGCCGGGGCCTGCGACGCGACGGGGCGCGTGTTCGGGCTCATGCCACACCCCGAACGCTTCATCGACGCCACGCAGCACCCGGCCTGGAGCGGCAGGCTCGACGCCGGGGCGGCCGGGGCGGGCCTCGCGATCTTCACGAACGCGGTGAAAAGCGTCTCCTGACGGCTGCCGGCGGCGTTGACCTGTGCGGGCGATCGCCGCTACCCTCCCCGCCCCATCCCGCCCTGTTTTTCATGGAGCGCCCGGCCGTGCGCGGAGCCCCGAGTCAGGTTGTGTGCGCGAGTCTGTGTGCCTGCGTGCTGGCCGGCTGTCGGTTTGCGTTCATCGCCGACGAGGGCTGGAACGGGCCGGCGCCGACCTTGGCCGACTCGAGCCCCGCCCCCTCCGCCACGCGCAAGCCTGCCCCCAAGACCTTGCCCTTGGAAATCATCTTCGCCCGCATCGACGACAACGATCGTGCCTGGCACGATGCGCTTTGGAACCTCGCCGATGAGCAGGCCTTCGACCATGCCCTGAGGAGGCGACTCGCCGCCAACGGACTGCGGGTGGGACTGCTGGCCGGCACGCTGCCCCCCGACCTCGCCGCCCGGCTCGAACCGCCGTTCCCGGCGAACGAGCCCGACGACCAGGCAGCCATACCGGGCGAACGGCCGGCCGTGATGCGCAGGCTGCTGACGCTCTTGCCCGGCCGCGACACCGAGGTCATCGCCGCCAGCGGTCTCGACGAGTTGATCCTCCTGCAGCACGACGGCGACGAGGTCCGCGGTGAAACCTACCGCGACGCGACCGCCTATTTCGCTCTCAAGGCGTGGCCGGCCGCCGACGGCCGGATCCGCATCGAACTCGTGCCCACGGTGAAGCACGGACCGATCGAGCGGTCGTGGGTGGGCGAAGAGGGGGCCTTTCGTCTCGAAACCGGACAGAAGCGTCAACCACTCGAACACCTTTCGCTCACCACGACCATGCCTCAGGGCAGCACGCTGCTCGTGGCCGCCACCGGCGATGCCTCGAGCATGGCTGGAGACGCCTTCTTTCGCGACACGGGGCCGTCGCTCCGGACGCGGCGGCTGCTCGCGATCCGTCCCTCCGGCAGGCCGGCCGATCCACTGTTCACATCGGCGAGCGCGGCTCGCTTCGATGGAGCCGAGCCGCCGGCAAGCGCGGCAAACTGAGCGAACCTTGCCGCACTCCGGCCGCAGTCACGATGTCAGGCTGCGGAACCTACGAAGCCCGGGCACGCGTTGCCGAGAAGGGGTGGGCGGGGCAGCCGCGATCAGTCGATGTTTCCCGATGGAAGGAAGTGTCGCCGGCCCAGGTGACGCGCCGACCAGCGAGGAAGACCGCTCATGAGTGTCTCGAAAGCCGACCACCGCACCCCTGCCCGGTCCCAGCGGCCCAAGGCGACGACCGTATTCGCCGCGGCGTTCCTCGCGGGCGCCGCGGCCGCCGTAGGCCTCAATCGCACGCTCGACGTCCATCTCGCCCAACGGCAGCCACGGGTCGAAAGCGAGCCGATCTTCGTGGCCCTGCGCAGCCTGCCGCTGGGCGCGCCGGTCACGGTGTGGGACGTGGCGCTTCGCGACTGGCCCAAGGCGATGCTGCCGGCGGCGGCCATGCGGCCGCGCGACACCTTCGCAGGCATGGTGCTCAAGCATCCGCTGCGCGAGGGGCAGCCGATCTTGAGCGTGCAACTCGTCAAGGCGATCGCCGCGGAGAGTGAGCAGGTGGCCCGGGCCGACGTCGATCCCGTGCAGCCTATCGAGCCGGCAGCCCCCCAGTCCGATCTCTGGGCGCCGGCCGACGTGGCGGCTCCCGCGACCGCTCCGGCGGAGGCTGTTTCGACCCGCGAATCCTTCGATGTCGAACCTCCGGCCGCGGATCTCGCCGAGACACAGCCGCTCCCCACCGAATCGATCGTCGCCGAATCCCCGGCCCCCGTCACGGCACTCACCGAAGCCGAGCACGACGCAGGGGACGCAGAAGCTCTGGCCGAGCCGGTGGTCGCCGAGCCGGTGGTCGCCGAGCCGGTGGTCGTCGCCACTCCCGCAGCGACCGACATCGATCCGGTGGGAACGCCCGTGGTCAAGGCGGCGGAGTCCGAGCCCGCGCCGACACGTGAGCCGACGATGCGCTATCTCGTCGTCCCCGAGCGGATCGCGCTCGAGGCCGACCGGTCGTTCGTGCCGTCGCCCGAGGACCCCTCGGCCGATGCCGCTCCCGAGACGACCGCGGCTGCGTCGCCGAAGCAGTCATCCGTCGCTCCGGTCCAGACGGGCCGCCTCCCGCGGCCGATGGATCGCACCTCGTCGAGCCGCAATCGACAGCCCCAGCGTCCACCCCGTTCGGCTGCGAGCCAAGCGGCTCCGGCAAAGTCAGTGGAAAAGACGTCGTTGCTGCGGTCGATGATTCCAAACCTATCACTCGGCATGGGTGCGGCCGAACCCCCCCCGGCGTCCGAGGCTCCAGCACAGCGCGAGACCGACCCGGCGACGCGACCCGCGTTTCGCGGCTTCGGCCTCTTTCGATAGAGCTGGCTAGGGCTCGATCACGAGTTTGCCGCCGACGACTCCCGAGAGGCCGACGGTGCTCTGTTCCTGAAGCCGATGAGCTTCGGCGGTGTGGTCGAGCGGCAGCACGCGATCGATCGGCACACGCAGGCGGCCGGCGGCCAGCCAGCGGTTGATGTCGACCGCCGCCGCGGCCTGGCGCTGGCTGTCGGCCTTGAACATCACGAAGCCGAAGAGCCGGCAGCCCTTCACGTAGAAGGGTCCGACTGGAAAGGCCGGACGAGCTTCGCGGCCCGCCATGATCACCATCCGCCCGCCCTCGGCGAGCAGCGTTACGGCCTGATCGAACCGCGGCTCCCGCTGCGTCTCCCAATACACCTGCACGCCGCGCGGCGCGGCCTCGAGCACCGCCGCCTCGAGATCGCCGCGCCGATAGTCGAGCACGAGGTCGGCGCCGAGCGCCGCGACCCGCGCCCGGCGGTCGGGGGTGCCAGCGGTCGCGATCACGTGGGCCCCGAGCACTTTGGCCATCTGCACCACGGCGGAGCCCACGCCACCGGAGCCGCCGTTGACGAAGATCGTCTCTCCCGGCGCGAGCGCCGCATGGTCGACGAGACCGAGATGGGCGGTGATCGAGACGAGCGCCGCAGCAGCGGCATCGCGATCGGAAACACCGGCAGGCGTGGGATAGAGCCAGCGGGCATCGACGGCGGCCAACTCCGCGCACGTGCCCTGGCGACCGAGCACGCCCTGATTGGAACCCCACACCCGCATCCCCGGTGCGAAGTCGTCGACCTCGTCGCCCACGGCCACCACTTCGCCGGCAAGGTCGCAGCCCACGACCCAGGGAAAGGCCAGCGGCATCGCCACGGTGCCCGCGCGGAGATATGTATCGATCGGATTGACCGCACAGGCCCGCACCCGCACGAGCACCTGCCGTGGGCCGGGCACCGGGTCGGGAAGATCGCCCACGGTGATGACTTCGGGCGGACCGGTGCGGGAGATGAAGGCCGCCCTCATGGCCGCTCGGCTCCCGACCGCCCACGGTTCGTGTCGATCATCAGCCGAACACCGGCGGCAAGCGCGGCCAGCGTGCCCCCCGCCGCGACGAGTGCGAGAACGCCGCGCACGCCGTCTGCGAATCGCATCCGCCGGAGCAACGCCAGCTCTTCTTCGGACGGCGGCCGGCGCACGTTCGCTTGCGCGAGCACTTCGCTCCACACCCGATAGGCGGTCGACTCATCGACCGTGAGCACCGCCGCACGCAGGGCCCGCTCATCGAGCACGCCTACCGTGCCCGGCGCGAACCAGAGTGCCCCCGCGAGCGATCCGACCGCCACGATCGCCCCGAGAAACGCCACGGCGTGGGCGGGCCGCCAGGCCACGGTGCGTGCGTGCTCGACGACTTCCTTCCGCCGCAACCTGGCGAGATCGCCGAGTTTGGGCACGGCGACCTCGCGGCCGCACTGCGGGCATGTCACCCGTCCGCCTGCCTGCCCGGCCGTCACGGCGACATCCGCGGTGCATTCGCAGGGGAGGAGATAGGTGGTCATCGAGATCGCATGCGGAGGTGTGGCACGGGACACTGCCGCCAGAGTGGCCGCAGAGATTCGCCGGCCGGATTTTTTTACCATTCACGGGCGATTTTCCGGAAATTTTCCTCGTTTCCGGGAAAAAAAAGTTGGCCTTCCACGCGCGACAGCGGCATAATCGTTGGCCTTCCGGAAACCTTCGACCACGCCGCTGGTTCCTCTCCTCTCCGCCCCGGGGCCGCAGCCCCCCCCAATTCCGCTCTACGGTCCGCGACAAGGTTGTTTTTTTGACCACTGGACTTGCCCGCGCCTTGAATCACACTGTCGGCCACACGAAAGATGGACTGGACAGTACCGCGGGTGGCGACTGGAACGGCACCCTGATTGAAAGCCACCGTCCGGACTTCGCGTCCGTGACTTCTTGATCCTTTGAAGGAGCAATAGCCTTGTACGATTCGCTGCTGGATGAGCTCGAGGACGACGTCGTTTCCAATCCCCAAGAAGTGGAAGACTTGACGGTCAAGGTGGTCGATGCCGAAGAGGCCGACGCCGACCTGCTCGTCGACGATGACGCCGGCCCGCTCCCCGAGGGCGAGATCGAGGCCGAGGCCGAGGCTGAGATCGAGGGCTCGAGCGAGGCGGAAGAGTCGCTGATCGAGCAGGTGGAGAATTGGTCCGACGACCCGGTGCGCATGTATCTCACGCAGATGGGCGAGATCCCGCTGTTGACGCGTGCCCAGGAGATTTACCTCGCCCGGCAGATCGAGACCACGCGGGCGCGGTTCCGGGCCAAGCTGCTCGAGTGTGAGTATGTCTGCCAGCAGGCGTTCAAGGTTCTTTCCCGAGTGCATCGGGGCGAGCTCCCCTTCGACCGCACGGTGCAGGTGTCGGTGACCGACCGGCTGGAGAAAGACCAGATCCTCGGCCGTCTGCCCCACAATCTGCGGACACTCGACGTGCTGCTCAAGCAGAACAAGTCCGACTACCGCATCGCGCTTTCCAAGAAGCGGAAGATGGCGGAACGGCGCGAGGCCTGGGCCCGGCTCGGCCGCAGGCGCCGGCGGTGCGTGCGGCTCATCGAAGAACTCGGTCTGCGGACGCAGCGAATCGAATCGCTCATTCCCACGCTCGAAGGATTCGTGACGCGGCTCAAGGAGCTGAAGTCGAAGATCGAATCCCACAAAAAGTCGAAGCAGCCTCCCTCCAGCCGGCAGAAGCTCGTCGATGAGTATCGAATGATTCTCAAGGCGTGCCAGGAAACGCCCAAGAGCCTGAAGCGGCGGGTGGCCGAGATCCGGCAGATCTACGCCCACTATCAAAAGGCGAAGCGGGGCCTTTCGGAAGGCAACCTCCGGCTCGTCGTCTCGATCGCGAAGAAATATCGCAACCGCGGCCTGTCGTTTCTCGATCTCATCCAGGAAGGCAACGCCGGCCTGATGCGGGCCGTGGACAAGTTCGAATACCGCCGTGGCTTCAAGTTTTGCACCTACGCCACCTGGTGGATCCGGCAGGCGATCACCCGCGCGGTGGCCGACCAGAGCCGCACGATCCGCATTCCGGTGCACATGGTGGAGACGATGAGCCGCGTCCGCAACGTGGCCCGCACGCTCCTCCAGGAATACGGCCGCGAGCCGACGATCGAAGAGATCGCCGCCCGGGCCGGCACGCCGGTAGACGAGACGCGTCGCGTGACGGCGATGAGCCGCTACCCGATCAGCCTCGACCGCCCGGTGGGCAACAGCGAGGACAGCCACTTCGGCGACCTGCTCCCCGACACCGGCGCCGAAAACCCGGCCGTCGGCGCCGCCCAGGAGATGCTCCGCAACCGGATCGCGAAGGTGCTCAAGTCGCTCTCCTACCGTGAGCGCGAGATCATCAAGCTCCGCTACGGCCTGGGCGACGGCTACAGCTACACGCTCGAGGAAGTGGGCCACATCTTCAAGGTGACGCGCGAGCGCATCCGGCAGATCGAAGCCAAGGCCGTCCGCAAACTGCAGGCCCCGGCCCGCAGCGAAGAGCTCAGCGGCTTCTTGGATTAGGGTCCACTCGCGCGCGCCGGCGAGGGGTTTCGCTGGTTGATCCCCGCCGGCGATCCGGACGATATACTGAAGAGTTGAGTCCGCCGATCGACCCGCTGGCGATGCGGGTCCGCGTCGAGCCAGATCAGGGCCGACGGCGACGCGGGCGTTTTCCAGTGGAGTCCGATCCAATGGCAAATCGCTCAGTCAGGCTGGCACGCGCGCCGATCGCCACGCTGCTTCTCGCTGCGGTCTTCTTGTGCCCGATCGTCCGGGCCGTCGAGCCGGTGTCGTTCAATCGCGACATCCGGCCGATCATGTCGAACACCTGCTTTCATTGTCATGGCAACGATGCCACGACACGCGAGGCGGGCATGCGGCTCGACGTGCGCGAGGCCGCGCTCGTGGCGACCGACGGCGGGGTGGTGCCGATCGTGCCGGGCGATCCGGACTCGAGCGAGATCATCAAGCGGATCTTCGACGACAGCGATCCGATGCCGCCGGAGTCGGCCCACAAGCCGCTGACCGACGCGCAGAAGGAACTGTTCCGGCGCTGGGTGGCCGAGGGAGCCGTCTACGAACCCCACTGGGCGTACGCGCCTCTGACACGGCCGGCACTTCCCGCCGCTGCCACGGCCAAGCATCCGATCGACGCCTTCATCGAGGCGAAGCTCGCGGCCAAGGGGCTCTCGCCTTCGCCCGAGGCGGCGCAGCCCGTGCTCGAACGACGCCTGTCGCTCGATCTCACCGGGCTGCCGCCGGAGGCCGCGTTGCCGAAGGGTGTCGCGCACCCGGCGGGCGACGCGATCGTCGATGCCCTGCTCGCCTCGCCGCACTTCGGGGAGCGAATGGCCGTGTGGTGGCTCGACATCGCCCGCTACGCCGACACGGTCGGTTTCCACGGCGACCAGAACCAGCGGATCTTTCCCTACCGCGACTACGTGATCAACGCGTTCAATGCGAACAAGCCCTTCGATCAGTTCACGCGCGAACAGCTCGCCGGCGACCTGCTGCCGAATCCCACGACGGAACAACTCGTGGCCACGGGCTACAACCGGCTCAACATGATGACCCGCGAGGGGGGCGCGCAGCCGAAGGAGTATCTCGCGAAGTACGGGGCCGAGCGGGTACGGAGCGTGGCGGCGGCCTGGTTTGGCAGCACGTTCGGCTGTGCCGAGTGCCACGACCATAAGTTCGACCCGATCAAGGCCCGCGACTTCTACGAACTGCAGGCCTTCTTCGCCGACGTGAAGCAGTGGGGGGTGTACAGCGACTACGGCTACACGCCGGAGCCAGAACTCCGCGGGTTCGACAACGAGCATCCGTTTCCGCCGGAGATTCAGGTCGCAAGCCCGTGGCTCGAGAAGCAGGTGGCCGGAGCCCGGCGGGCGTTGGCCGGCCAGCTCGATTCGGCGACAGACCGGTTGGCTGCCGATCCTGCAGCCGGGGCCGCTCGAGCCGAGTGGGAGGCGAAGACGGGAGCCTTTCTCGAAACGCACCCCGACGGCTGGCTCACGCTCTCGCCGGCGGAGGTGGAAGCCACGAAGGACGGCAAGCCTGTGCCTGATCGAAAGGTGAGCGTGTCGTCCGACGGGGTGATCACCGGCGTCAAGCCGCTCGGGAAGGGCGACGGCCTGCGCATCGTCGCGGAGGTCGCGGGATTGGCTTCGCTGGCGGCAGTGCGGCTGGAGATTCCCTACGACGCGCTCGAGCCCGCCGATCGGGCCGCGGTCCTCGGCAAGTCTCTCACGCTCTCGCTGACGCTGCAGCCAGCCAAGGGCAAGCCGCGACCGCTCGCCTTGCAAGCGGGAGACGCCACCCATCGGCGGCCTGTCTATGTCTCGGGTGTTGAAGTGCCGGGGGTGGAGCGGCAGTGGCGGTTCCCCTTCGAACTCCAGGAAGGCGACCGTCCCCGAGCGGTCTGGCTCATCGATCCGCTCGTCATCCAGCCCGGTGATCGCCTCGTGGCCACGATCGGTGGCGATGGACGGATTCCGGTGCGACTGGCCGTAACCCCGCTCGGGGCCATCGACCCGAAGGAGGTCGCCCGAGCCGACGATCTGGCCGCGCTCACGACGCCCGCCTCGGCACGCTCGCCGGAGCAGGCGGGCCGCGCAGCATCGCTGTTCCTGCTGTCAACCGCCCATGACCGGGCGGCGTCCGACGCTGTCCGCTCGCTCGCCGCGAAGATCCGCGGCCTCTCCGACGGCAAGGCCTGGACGATGGTCACGCAGTCCGCCGCCACGCCGCTCCCCGTGCGTGTGCTGCCGCGTGGCAACTGGCAGGACGAGACCGGGCCGGTGGTGCTGCCGGCCACACCGTCGTTTCTGCCCGCGCGGCTCGAAAGCACCGACGTGAAACGGCTCACGCGGCTCGATCTGGCCAACTGGCTCGTGTCGGACGGCAATCCGCTCACACCCCGCGCGGTGATGAATCGCCTCTGGGCGATGTTCTTCGGCACGGGGCTCAGTGCCGTGGTCGACGATCTCGGCTCCCAGGGCGAACTGCCCACACATCCGGAATTGCTCGATTGGCTGGCCTGTGAGTTCCGCGAGTCGGGCTGGGACCTGAAGCACATGATCCGCCTGATCGTGACCAGCCGCACGTATCGGCAGTCGAGCTCGCTCGTGCCGGCGGCACTCGCCGTCGATCCTGGCAACAGGCTGCTCGCCTCGCAAAATCCGCGGCGGCTGGAGGCGGAGTTTGTCCGCGACAACGCCCTGGCGATCGCCTGTCTGCTCAACCTCGACGACCTCGGCGGCCCGAGTGTGAAGCCATATCAGCCGGCTGGCTACTACGCGGCGCTGCAATTTCCGAATCGCGACTACATGGCCGATGTCGATGGTCGCCAATATCGCCGTGGCCTCTACATGCACTGGCAGCGGACATTCCTCCATCCGATGCTCGCCAACTTCGACGCGCCGGCCCGCGACGAGTGCGCCGCGGCCAGAAGCGGCAGCAACACGCCCCAGCAAGCCCTCACGCTCTTGAACGACCCCGTGTTCGTCGAAGCGGCGCGAGCGTTCGCAGAGCGGCTCCTCGAAGATCGCGCCGCGGATGGCGATGCCTCCCGGATCCGCCTCGCCTACCGGCAGGCCGTCAACCGCGAACCGCGCGAGCAGGAACTGGCGTCGCTGATGGCCTTCCTTACAGCCCAGCGAGAGGCCTTTGCGGCTGCTCCCGCCGACGCGGAAAAATCGCTCACCGTGGGCCACGCCCCCCGGCCACAGCTCGATCCGATCGAACACGCTGCGTGGTCCCAGGTGGCCCGCGTGCTCCTGAACACACAGGAAGTGATCACGAGGTACTGACATGCATCTCGACCCGCTGACGATCGCACGCCGGAGTTTTCTCCGCCAAAACGCCTACGGCCTCGGCGGCATCGCCTTGGCCATGCTCGGCCCCGAGGCGCTGGCCGGTGCCACGAAGCCCGCCGGCCTCCCGAAGCCCGAAGACTGGACCGGCACACTCGCGGCTCCGCACTTCCCCGTGAAGGCCAAGCGCGTGATCTTTCTCTGCATGGCGGGTGGCCCGTCGCAGTTCGAGTCGTTCGACTGGAAGCCCGCGCTCAAAGAGCTCGACGGCAAGGAGTTTCCCGAGTCGTTCACGAAGGGTCAGCAGCTCGCCCAGCTCCAGAATGCAGAGCTCAAGGCCAGGGGCTCGTTCGCGGGCTTCAAGCGGCACGGCGAGTCGGGCATCGAGGTCAGCGAGCTCTTTCCGCACATCGCCCGACAGGCCGATCGGCTGTGCGTGATTCGCTCCATGCAGACCGAGCAGATCAACCACGACACGGCCCACGCCTTCATGAACACCGGCTCGATCATCAAGGGCCGGCCGAGTATGGGCTCGTGGCTGCTCTACGGGCTCGGCTCGGCCACGCAGGAGCTGCCTGGCTTCATCGTGCTCACATCTGCCGGCAAGACGGGACAGCAGCCGATCTCGGCCCGGCAGTGGTCGAGCGGCGTGCTGCCGAGCCGGTTTCAAGGGATCATGTTTCAGTCGAAGGGGGATGCGGTGCATTACATCGGCAATCCCGAGGGCGTCTGTCAGAGCACCCAGCGGCAGGTGGTGGAGGAGATCGGCCGGCTCAACGGCCTGCTCGCCACCGAGCAGAACGACCCGGAGATCGCCACGCGGATCGCACAATACGAAATGGCCTTCCGCATGCAGACGAGCGTGCCGGAACTCACCGACTTCGCCGGCGAGACTCAGGAGACGCTCGACCTCTACGGCGTCAAGCAGCCGGGAGACGGCTCGTTCGCCTCGAACTGCCTGCTCGCCCGGCGGCTCGCCGAGCGCGGCGTGCGGATGATCCAGCTCTACCACCGCAACTGGGACCATCACGGCGGGATCGAAGAAGGCATGAAGGATGCTGCAGCGGCTGTCGACAAAGCCTCAGCGGGCCTCATCGAAGACCTCGCCCGCCGCGGCCTGCTCGACGACACGCTCGTGCTCTGGGGAGGCGAGTTCGGCCGCACACCGATGGGCCAGGGCAGCGGCCGCGACCATCACATTCTGTCGTTCAGCGTGTTCCTCGCCGGTGGTGGCATCAAGCCGGGCACCACGTGGGGCGCGACCGACGAGCTGGGCTACCGGGCCGTCGACAACGTGGTGGCCGTGCACGACCTCCACGCCACGATCCTCGCCCTCCTCGGGATCGATCACCACCGCCTGACGACCAAGTTCCAGGGCCTCGACGTGCGGCTCACGGGGGTCGCAGGCAACGTCGTGAAGGGCATCATGGTCTGATCAGGACATCGGCATCATGAGACAGACGAGTCGCTTTTCCGTTCCAGCATCGGTGGCCTTTCTCTGGGTGCTGGCTCACCATGCCCTGGCCATCGACTTCGCGCACGACATCGTGCCACTCATGAAGAAGCATTGCGGCGAATGCCACACTGGCGACGCCAAGCAGGGCGGCTTTTCGATGAACACCCGCGAGGATCTGCTCGCCGGCGGCGATTCAGGCACGCCAGGGTTTGTCGCAGGCGACGCGGCGAGCAGTGAGATCATCGCCAGGATCACGAGTGATGATCCCGACTACCGCATGCCGAGCGAGGGCGATCCGCTGCCTCCCGAGGCGATCGCGCTCTTCAAGCAGTGGCTCGACGAAAAGGCGCCGTGGGAGGAGGGCTTCGCCTTCCAGCGGACCACGTGGGAGCCGCCGCTGCGGCTCCGTGAGATCACGCTCCCTCCGGCGGAAGACGGCCGCACGAATCCGGTCGATCGCATCGTCGATGCCTCCTGGAAGAAGAACGACGTCCCACGCCCGCCCCGGGCCGACGATCGCACGTTCATTCGCCGTGTGAGCCTCGACCTCGTCGGCCTCCTCCCCGATCCGGAGCGAGTAGAGGCGTTCGCGGCCGACTCGGCTCCCGACAAGCGATCGCGGCTCGTTCGGGAACTCCTCGACGACCGGTTCGCCTATGCCGAACACTGGATGACCTTCTGGAACGATCTCCTCCGCAACGATTACACCGGCACTGGGTTCATCACTGGAGGCCGCCGGCAGATCACGGCTTGGCTCCATCGATCACTCGTGCATAACAAGCCCTTCGACCAGTTCGTGCGCGAACTGATCGCGCCCACCGACGAGTCGCGAGGGTTCATCGAAGGCATCGTGTGGCGCGGCACCGTAAATGCCAGCCAGACAGTGCCGATCCAGTTCGCACAAAACGTCGGCCAGACGTTCCTTGGCATCAACCTCAAGTGCGCGAGCTGCCACGACTCGTTCGTGGACCGCTGGACGCTGAAGCAGACCTATGACTTGGCGGCGATCTCCTCGGCGACACCGCTCGAATTGCATCGCTGCGACAAGGCCACCGGTGCGACGGCCACGCCGGCCTGGCTGTTCGGGGAACTCGGCCAGATCGATCCGGCGGCCCCGCCGTCGCAGCGGCTCGAGCAATTGGCCGCCTTGATGACAACGCCCGACAACGGCTGGCTGTCGCGAAACCTCGTCAACCGGCTCTGGCACCGGCTCTTGGGGCGAGGCCTCGTGCATCCGGTCGACAGCCTGCGGCTGCCGCCATGGAGCGAGGATCTGCTCGACATGCTCGCCGGAGATCTCGTCACCTCGAACTGGGACATCAAGCACGTACTCGAGACGATCTGCACCTCCGAAGCGTATGGCGCCGCCACGCCCGCCGTCGCCGGCCAGCCGCAGGCCGGCGACTACGTCTTCCGCGGGCCGCTGCCGCGCCGGATGACGGCCGAGCAGTTCACTGATGCCGTATGGCAGCTGACGAGCACCGCTCCGCCAAAGCCCGACGCGGAGGTGCTACGGTTCGAACCATCGGAAGGAACCGCGGCCGTGGAGCCGGAGGGCAGGTGGATCTGGTCGAACGACCTGGCCGCCTCACCACCCGACGAGAAGCTCACCTTCCGCAAGGCGTTCGAACTTCCAGCAGAGCCTGTCCATGCCGTCGTCGTGTTCGCAGCCGACAACGAGGCGACCATCTTCATCAATGGCAAGCAGGCCGCGAACAGCACCGACTGGACGAGGCCGATCATGGAGATCGTGACGAGCGACCTCCGGAAAGGCACCAACGAGATCGTCGTCACGGCTGCTAACGGCGCCGCGGGCGGGCCGGCAGCATTGCGAGCCGAACTACGGGTGAAGACGGCTGATGGCGGCACACACACGATCGCCACTGACGACTCTTGGCAGTGGACGGCGGCGCGGCCCGACAAGCGGGGGGCGTTCAAGAAGGGAGAAGAGCCGACCGACTGGGCTTCCGCGGCCGTCGTGAAGACACAGAGCACGTGGAATGCAGCCGTGGCGGGCTTCGCCACGAAGCTCCTCTATGCCCTGGCTCCCGACAAGCTGCCCATGGTCCGCGCGGTGCTCGTGAAGGGAACGGCATTGATGGCCGCCCTCGGGCGGCCGAACCGCGACCAGGTGGTGACGAGCCGACCGAGCGACCTGACCACGCTCGAGGCGATCCAATTGGCCAACGAACAGAGTCTGGCCGACGAGTTCTCCCGCGGCGGGGCCGCCATTCTTCGCGACCGTGGACCTTCGGCCGACGCCATCGTCGTGTGGCTCTACGCCGCGGCCCTCGGTCGGCAGCCCGCGTCCGTGGAGGCTGCTGCGGCCCGCGACCTGCTCGGCGCAGAGCCCACGAAAGACAGCGTCGCCGATTGCCTGTGGGCGATCGTGATGCTGCCCGAGTTCCAATTGATCAGGTGAGTGACCAGGAGACCGATCGCAATGAAGACCCGACGTGAACTGCTCAAGAGCCTGGCAGCCGCGGCCACCGCCACCATGGCGCTGCCCGAGCCACGGGCCCGTGCGAGCACCGGTGCGGCCACGATCGTGCATCCCGCTGCCAAGGCCGACGCCATCATCGTGCTCTGGATGGCCGGTGGCATGGCGGCCCCCGACACGTTCGACCCCAAGAAATATAAACCGTTCGAACCGGGCCTGGCGGTCGCTGACGTGATCAGCACCTTTCCATCGATCCCGACGGCGATCGACGGCGTGCAGATCTGCGACGGCCTGCCCGAGATCGCCAAGGTGCTCGACCGGGCCACGCTGATCCGCTCCCACGTGCAGCCCGATCTGGGCAGCATCCTGCACTCGCGGCACCAGTATCACTGGCACACCGGCTACGTCCCCCCACAGACCGTCGCCTGCCCGCACCTCGGCGCGTGGATGAGCCGCGTTCTCGGCCCGCGGAATCCGGTGATGCCGGCCTTCGTGAACATCGGGCAGCGGCTCGAGGGCATCGGCGAGAACGAGGAAATCAAGGCCTTCACCACGGCCGGGTTCTTCGGCAGTGAATTCGGCCCGATGAACCTGCCCTACCCGGAGCAGGCGGCCGTGGCCGTGCGGCCGCCCCGTGGCATGCAGCCGGGCCGGTTCGCCAATCGCTATGAGCACTTCAAGCGGCTGGTGAAAGCCTCCCCCGCTTCAGCCTTCACCAGCGACTACCACCAGGAGTCGATGCTCCGCAGCCTGGAGAACGCCCATCGGCTGCTCGGTGCGAAGGAGAAGGAGGCGTTCGACATCACGCTCGAGCCGAAGGAGGTGCAGGAGCAATACGACACCGGCCGCTTCGGCCGCGGGTGCCTGCTGGCCCGGCGGCTCGTGGAACAGGGCGCGCGGTACGTGGAGGTGACGACGGAGTACATCCCCTTCGTGCACTGGGACACCCACGAGCGCGGCCACGAGCGGGTGGCGACGCTCCATCAGGAGATCGACCGCCCGATCGCGACGCTGATCCGTGACCTCGAAGCCCGCGGTCTGCTCGACCGCACGCTCGTGGTGATCGCCAGCGAATTCAGCCGCGACATGATCACCGAAGGCCAGCCCGGCTCGAAGGCCACCGATCAGTCGAACTCGCCGAAGGATTTTCTCGAGAAGCCTGAGCACTACGGCCAGCACCGCCACTTCACCGGCGGCTCGACGGTCGTGATGTTCGGCGGTGGCATGAAGCCGGGGTTCGTGTACGGCAGAACGGCCGACGAACGGCCCTGCGTCGCGGTCGAGAATCCCGTCACGATCTCCGATCTGCACGCCACGCTGTTCACGGCCATGGGGATCAGCCCGAAGACGGTCTATGACATCGAGAATCGGCCCTTCTACGCCACCGAAGATGGCAAGGGGAAGCCGGTAGACGCGATCTTCGCGTGAGCCCGCTCCGAGGTGTTGCCCGGCTGCACCGCGCCGGTATGCTCCTTCACCAACCCTTGAAGGAGTCCTCACGATGGACAGCCGCTCGCTGAACCTCTCGATTGCCCTGCTCTCTGCCCTGTCGGTGACCGCGGTGTTCGCGGCCGACCCGGTGGTGTTTCCCCGCACGACGATCGATCTCGGCACGGTCGTCAGCGACGTCGAGAAGTCGGTGCGGTTCTACGTCGATGGCATCGGCTTCCGTGAGCTTCCCGGCTTCGAACTGCCCGCCGACGCGGCCACGGCCGCCGGGCTCACCGACGGCAAGCCGCTCTCCGTGCGGGTGCTCGTGCTCAGCGAGGGCGACACGGCCACGAAACTCAAGCTGATGAGCGTGGCCGGCACGGCGCCACGCACCGGCGACAATGAGTTCATCCACTCGCACACCGGCTTCCGCTATCTCACGATCGTCGTGGACGACACGAACGCCGCCCTCGCCCGCCTCGCGAAGATCGGCGTCAAGCCGCTCGCCAAGAGTCCCATCGCGATCCCCGAGACGATCGCCAAGGGTCTCTTTTTGACCTGCGTCCGCGATCCCGACGGCAACATCGTCGAGCTCATCGCGCCGAAGAAGTAGCACTGCGCGGGCTTCGGGGTTGCGGCTGTCTTCACGGGAAGTCTCGGCATCATGCCGAACTTCCCTTGGGCGACCTCCGTCGCCTCGTGCTCACCCGGCCTTCCAGGCCTAACGCCTTGGGTCGCTCCTGAGAACGGGAGGCGAGGGGCTGCCCCTACCGTTGAGACGGCGTATGTGACCAGCGAAGCCATGGATGGCGCAGCGCAGGCACATCCGAGTGAGCGGAGGCCACGAGGGCCGCAGCGAACGTCCGGCGAGACGGTACGGGGCTGCCCCGAGCCGGTTTGGGCGCACTGAGACAAAGAGAGACAGGCTGAAGCCTGTCCTACACTGGTGCGATCTTGCCGGCGCGTTCGAGCCAGGCGATGACGTCGGCGGCGAGATCGTCCGGCTGGCGGGCCGCCGAGTCGACGACGAGTTCCGGCGTGAGCGGCTCTTCGTACGGGTCGTCGATGCCGGTGAAGCCCTTGATCTCGCCGGCACGGGCCTTCTTGTAGAGGCCTTTGGGATCGCGGCCCTCGCATACTTCCAATGGCGCTTTCACGTAGACCTCCACGAAATCGCCGGTGGGCAGCATGGCCCGGACGGCGTCGCGGTCGCGGCGGTAGGGGCTGATAAAGGCCGTGAGCGTGATCGTGCCGGCCTGGGCGAAGAGTTCCGCCACCGCGCCGATGCGGCGGATGTTTTCCTCGCGGTCTTGCGGACCGAAGCCGAGGCCGAATCGCCGGGCGAACTCCGCGCCGTGCCGTGGCTCCAAGAGGGCCGGCGCCGCGTTCAGACCCAGCCGCACGTTGTCACCGTCGAGCACGAAGGTGCGGCAGCCACGCTCGAAGAGCTTCCTGTCGACCGCGTTGGCAAGCGTGCTCTTGCCGCAGCCGGAGAGCCCCGTGAACCACAGCACGCAGCCCTTGTGGCCTGCGGCCCGCTCGCGGTCTGTACGGCTCACCGCGTGGGCATGCCAGCGGACGTCGACTGTTTCGGCGGGCGTGCTTCCTGGTGCCATCGTGTCACTCCCAGCCGTCGAGGACGACGGCGCTCTTGAATCGCCGGGCCTGCTCACCCGGCACGTTCCGCTCGATTTCGAGCTCGATCGTGTCGCCCGGACCGTGCCGGCCGACCTGTTCGGTGAGTGACTCGAAATTCGCCACCGGACGACCGTCGATCGCCACGACCACATCGCCGATCTGGAGGCCAGCTTTTCCCGCAGCCGAGCCGTCTTGCACGTGCGTGATCACGCAGGGGCCCACCATCGGCTGACCGGCGACGCCGAGCTTGCCCCCCTTGCGCGCGTCGATCCGAGTGGCGGGGAGCTTCGCCGCCAGCGCGGCGAGCTGATCGTCGGCGATTCCCGTGCCGAAGAGTTGCACCGACTCGACGCCTCGGAGGCGGCCCAGGGCGGCCACGGCGGCAGCGTCGAGCGGCACGCCGAACACCCCGACGAGACGCACCCCCTGCAGCCTCGAGAGGAGCCGAAGATCCTCCGACGTGCCACGCCAGCGGGCGTTGAGCGTCACGTGCAGGCCCCGGTGGCCGCTCGCCAAAAAACCCTCCGTGATCACGGCGCCGAGCGACTCGAGCTTCTCTCGGGCCGCCTCGGTCATCCCACGATGGTGAAAGTCGAGTGCGCCGGTGACGAGCCCCGACACGGCCGAGTCGGGCCCCTCGGCGATCGCTTCGAGCAGATTCTCGGCGTCGCCCGCAAGCGTCTCGTCTTCACTGCCGAGAAACCCCCGCACGATGTCGAGCGCACGGGTCGCCACCTCGAGGTCGTCGCGGAGGACCGCGGCCCCGAGCGACCCGAGAGCCGACCGGCCCGCAGCGGCCAGACTACGGCTGGCGGCTTCC